>Ga0160421_1000061_pt1 | contig 98048 bp, 92 predicted proteins | sample TAMARWmetagpilot_FD_108195 | JGI IMG/M metagenome (GOLD analysis project Ga0160421, IMG submission 108195) | Phycosphere-associated microbial communities from TAMU algal ponds, Corpus Christi, Texas, USA - TAMU ARW-7 10/27 metagenome pilot | ecosystem: Engineered > Artificial ecosystem >... | reverse complement strand
GGCAACCACTTCCGGTGCGATAGCAAAGTCTGAAAACTTTTTATCGGTCAAATGTGTCTTAGTCATAGCGTTTAAGCATAACGTTTAAACTTGCAATAAGAAACAAGAGTGTTTAAATACGCACTAAATATTTCGCCTAACTAAATCGGAGAGCGCAATGAGCGAGAAAATAATCCAAATTACTGACGATAGCTTTGAAGCTGACGTATTACAATCAGACAAGCCTGTACTAGTAGATTTTTGGGCTGAGTGGTGCGGACCTTGTAAAATGATCGCCCCTATCCTTAATGAAGTAGCTGATGAATACGAAAGCCGTGTAACAGTTGCTAAATTAAACATCGACCAAAACGCGGGTACACCGCCTAAATTTGGTATTCGTGGTATTCCTACTCTGCTTCTTTTTAAAGACGGCCAAGTAGCTGCAACGAAAGTTGGTGCGCTTTCTAAAACTCAACTTATTGAGTTCTTAGAAAACAATATCTAAGTAAAAATTAAAAAAAAGGGCGTTTTTGCCCTTTTTTTGTGTTTATTTTGTATAAAGACTGGACGCTATGCCAGTGAACTGCTAGTTTATAAAGCCAACTAATCCTTAGTTATATTCAACAAACCTCACTCAACTATCAAAGCGATTTTGAGTATGACAATTGTAATAAAGAACCCACCAATATGCATTTACGCGAATTAAAAGACAAGTCTATAAAAGAACTTGTAAACTTAGCTGAGTCCATGGGGCTCGAAAACGTAGCCCGCTTAAGAAAGCAAGATATCATTTTTGCTATTCTTAAAGCACACGCCAAAGGCGGAGAGAACATCTTCGGTGGCGGTGTACTAGAGATTTTACAAGATGGTTTTGGTTTTTTAAGATCATCAGAAGCATCTTACTTAGCTGGCCCAGATGATATTTATGTATCTCCAAGCCAAATTCGCCGTTTCAGCATGCGTACTGGCGATTCTATTTCAGGGCTTATTCGTCCACCTAAAGATGGCGAACGTTACTTTGCTTTATTAAAAGTAAATGAAGTTAACTTCGATAAACCTGAAAACTCTCGCACTAAAATTCTTTTTGAAAACCTTACCCCACTACATGCAAACGAACGTTTTCGTATGGAACGCGGTAACGGCAGTAAAGAAGACATTACCGCTCGTGTACTTGATTTAGCATCTCCAATTGGCCGTGGCCAACGTGGTTTGTTAGTAGCACCGCCTAAAGCGGGTAAAACAATGCTACTGCAAAACATTGCACAATCAATTACTCACAATCACCCAGATGTTACATTAATGGTTTTACTTATTGATGAGCGTCCGGAGGAAGTAACCGAGATGCAACGCCTCGTTAAAGGTGAAGTTATTGCATCAACGTTTGATGAGCCAGCTTCTCGCCACGTACAAGTTGCAGAAATGGTTATTGAAAAAGCAAAACGTTTAGTTGAGCACAAAAAAGATGTAGTTATCTTACTTGATTCAATCACCCGTTTAGCACGTGCTTACAACACCGTGATTCCTTCGTCTGGTAAAGTACTTACCGGTGGTGTTGATGCTAACGCACTGCACAAGCCTAAGCGCTTCTTTGGTGCTGCACGTAATGTTGAAGAAGGCGGTAGCTTAACAATTATAGCTACAGCACTTATCGACACGGGCTCTAAAATGGATGAAGTTATCTACGAAGAGTTTAAAGGTACCGGTAACATGGAACTACACTTAAATCGTAAGATTGCTGAAAAGCGTGTATTCCCTGCCATCGACTTTAACCGCTCTGGTACGCGTCGTGAAGAACTACTTACTAAGCCAGATGAGCTACAAAAGCTGTGGATTTTACGTAAGATTGTTCATGAAATGTCAGAGATTGATGCAATGGAATTCTTAATTGATAAGCTTTCTATGAGCAAAACGAACGATGAATTCTTCGATTCGATGAAACGCCAATAAGCGCGTTTTCGTTATATAAAAAAAGCGCCTAGGGCGCTTTTTTTATGTTTAAACGACTAATACCAATCGGCTTAGATATTTAGCCTTTCTAGCATACTAAATAAAGCGTTAATGGCGTTATAAATTTCTTATGTAGAACAACTAGGTGTCAAAACTTATGCCTTATGACCACTCTATTTATCTGTCGCTATAAATGTCTAATAACCTAACACGATTGGTATAATTAACTCTCGTTATATTTTTTAAGTACACGCTGTAATTCATCTACAAGCTTTTGAATGTGTTCTTTACTTTGGCTTTGTTTATTGAGTAAAGCCATATCGAGATTTTTAGCGGCTTTGGCAATATCGTCTAACGCAAACATTTGCGCAGCGCCTAAAATACGATGGCTGTCTTTTTGTAGTGCCTCTAGGTCATTACTATTATGGTGCTGACTTATGGTTTCGCTTTCAAACGTGAAGCTTTGCTTAAAACTTGTTACTAAGTCGCTCATGTCTATCTTAGCTGTATAGGCTGCCTCTTGTTTTGCTTCACCTAAATGCTGGGCAAGGGTGTTATAAAACGCGTTTTTATCTAATGGCTTACCTAAATACCCTGTAAACCCTAGGGCAAGATAATCATCAACTTCATGGCTCATTGCATTGGCCGTTAGGGCAAAAATAGGCGCTTGAAAACCGCACTGTTGCAACAACGAAAACGCAGCACGCCCGTCCATAATAGGCATTTGTATATCAAGCAGCACGAGGTCAGGGTATATTTGTAGGCACTTCTCAACCGCTTGCTCGCCATTTTCTACCGCAATAACTTCAAGCCCCATAGAACGTAAATAACGACTTATGAGTCTGCGATTGTCAGGATGATCCTCAGCCAGTACTACGCGCCCGGTTAACTGTTTAACCTGTTCAGCGGCGCTTACATGTTCGTACTCATCTAGCTCTTTTTCGACCTCTACACAGGGTAAAAACAACGAAAACTGACTTCCGCGTTTAAACTCACTTTGTACGCTAATGTAGCCGCCCATCATAGAGGCTAACTGTTGAGACAAACTAAGCCCTAACCCGGTGCCACCAAAGCGGCGACTAATACTGTTATCGGCTTGGCTAAAGCATTCAAATATTTGTTTTAGCTGTGATGAATTCATGCCAATACCGGTGTCTTTCACTATAAAAACAAGCCCTTGCTCGGTTTTGTTTAAAGACACAACTACCTGCCCCGCCTGAGTAAACTTAACGGCATTAGCACATAAATTAATGAGTATTTGCTTCACCCGCATTAAATCAAGCTTGGTATAAAACGCATTGCCTACATGGTTATCAAAACGAATTTGTAAATGCTTCGCCTTAGCCTGCGTAATAAACATGGCATGTACATCGCTAACTAGCTGCACTATGTCAAAGCACGAAATATTAAGCTCTAATCTGTTTGCTTCTATTTTACTTAAATCGAGTACGTCATTAATTAAACTTTTTAAGTGATCGCTATGTCGTTGAATTATTTTTAATTCATCTTGTAGGTTTTCAGGCTCGTACAAACCATTAATTAAATCATCTGTTTGGCCTAAAATAGCGGTGAGCGGGGTTCTAATTTCATGGCTAATATTTGCCAAAAACTGGCTTTTAACATCATTTGCTTCTCGTAGCTCTTGGGCAATAGCTTGTAGCTCTGCTGTACGCTGCGCAACTTGTTCTTTTAATAACTGCTTAGCACGCTTTTCGGCGCCCCGACGATAAAGCGCGGTGCCCGTTACAATTACTAAAAATAATAAAACAAAAATAAAAACCGTAAGCTGCGAACGTTGGCTCATTTTTAACTTTTGTACTTTTCGTTCTTGCTTCAGCTTTTGAATTTCTTGATTTAACTGAGTAGCTTTAAATTGATTTTGTAATACAGCTAAGGCGCTGGTAATTGTTTCGCTATTTATACCGCGCTGCTCTGCTACAAACTTTTCGTGCAGAGTTAATGCCTCAGCGTAGTTGCCTTTGCTTGCCTCTAGGAGCGAGCGTGTACCAAAAGCATCGCGCTTTATACGCACACTATTATATTGTGTGGCCAAATCGGTTGCTTTATCTAGGCTTTTTTGCGAATCAGCAAGCTCGCCTCTCACAAATTGTATTTTAGCCAGTGCATGTAAGGCGTTAAGCTCTAAACTGTGATTAGCAATTTTAAGGGCATTTTGTACCCCCAATTTAGCTTGCTCGTAGGCAACATCCACGTTATTAAGAATTAAATTGATGTTTGCTAAATTAGTATATTGGGTAGATAACTTATTATAATCATTGGTAGAAATATAATAGCGTAGTGCCATTTGGTAATAATGCAGCGCTAAATCAAATTGCGAACTTTCGTAGTAAGCAACCCCTAAATTATTGTTAACTTGCGCTATACCGCTGGTATCAGCTAATTTTTGATAAACTTTAAGTACTTCTTTATAAAATAAAATGGCGCTTTCGTAACGCGATAACCTTATATACACCCCTGCTATATTTAGCAAAATATCAGCTTGGTCTTGAGCACTGCCCTTTTTCTCATAAATCTCTTTTGCTTTTAAATAATATTCGAGCGTTAGCTCCATATTATTCATTTCAAAGTACGCTAAACCAATATTACTAAGTAGGTTTGCAAGCTCTACTTGCTTATTATTTTTTTCAACAATCACCATGGCGCGGCTATATTCAACAATAGCTTGCTGAAAATACCCCTGAAAATAAAACACAACGCCTTGCATTTTAATGGCTCTAAAGTGCATATCTGGTAGGTAGTTTAAGGAGGTGTGCTGTTCTAATTTTTTAAAATACAACAGGGCATTTTCAAAATCATCTGAGGAGAAGGCTAAATCGGCAAGTTCAGAATACACACTGACCTTTTGGGATTCTGTGATATTTTTTGCTTCAAGCAGCGCATTACCGAGCGTGAGTTTTACGTCCCACTGCTGCTCTTTTTTAAATTCATCAAATAAAGATACACTATTTTGAGCAAAGCTTGGCAGTATGAACACACAACATAAAACAAATAAAAGGCACTTCAATTTGCCTTGCATAATATTATTCCTTCAAACTTTAGCTTTAGTCAGTGTAATCTTTATTGAAGATACACAACAAAACGAGTGCAAACAATGCTTAACCCCCTGATTGATGAGATTTTTGAGCTACTTTTAACTCAGCGTGTTTGGAAAGTTCATACCTTAGCTGCAACGCTCGCTCAACAAGGGGTGTTACCACCTTTAGATGCAAACCCTGAGCAAAATTTATTTAAAAAGAATTTTTTAATTATGAATGCTTTATTTGAGCTACAAACACAGCTATTACCCAAGCACTTAATTATATCGTCATTACATATTGAACTTACAGAGCCAAGTAGCAATGTAGCAACGCAGTCCCATTTAAAAAGTTACTATTTAAACTGGGAAAACTACGACACCAGTGCCAAAGACATAGAGGCATTATTAGATAGTTTTTGGCAGCAATTTAACCCACTAATAAAGCAACCAGTTGGGCAAATTGAGCCATTACTTAAGGCTTGGCAACTACCGCCAAACTTTAGCCTGGCTATGCTACAAAAGCGCTGGCGGCAATTGGCATTAAAACATCATCCCGATAAGCAAACTGGGAGTGCATGTAAATTTAGACAAATAAGAGCCGAGTATGAGCAGCTAAAGCTAGCTGCTCAAAACAGGTAATTAACGGGTAAGGCGACGGGCACGAATTTTACGCCCTTTAATATTGCCCTCGGTTAATTTACGTAGCGCAGGTTTTGATGCATTGCGCTCAACGGCTACAAAGGCAACGTTATCGAGTACATTTATTTTACCTACTTGGCGTCCTGCAACACCATCTTTGCCAGTAAGTGCACCTAAAATATCACCAGCGCGCACTTTTTGCTTTTTGCCCGAGTCGATCATTAGGGTAACCATTTCAGGCTTGTAAGGCGGCTTTTCTAATAAACTAAAAGCAGGCATTGGCTCTGGCAAAAAGTCTCGTTCGTAATGGTCGCCTATTTGCGCCACTTTAAACTGCTCAGCCTCACCGTAAATAGAGCATGCAATGCCTTTTTTACCCGCTCGGCCTGTACGCCCTACACGGTGCACATGGGTTTGTGGGTCGTGTGCTAAATGGTAATTTATTACCATGTCCATGTCGTCAATATCTAAGCCACGCGCGGCAACATCGGTAGCAACTAATATTGAGGCACTTTTATTAGCAAAATGAATTAACGTACGTTCGCGATCACGCTGCTCTAAATCACCGTGCAACGCCACTGCGCTAAAGCCTTCACTTGCTAAATCATCACAAACTTGTTGTGTTTCTACCTTGGTATTACAAAAAACAACACAGCTTTGTGGTGTAAATTTAAGTAGCAATAACTTAAGCGTTGAGTAGCGTTGTTTGTTGTTATCCATTTTGTAAAAGTATTGTTTTATAGTGCTTTTTTCTTGCTCTTCTTCTACTTTTATCATCTCTGGATTTTTTAATACGCGCTTTGCAATAGCTTCAATTGCACGCGGAAAGGTTGCACTAAATAACAACGTTTGACGATTTTGCGGTATACACTCAATAATTGCATCAAGGGTATCTTGAAAGCCCATATCAAGCATTTGATCTGCCTCATCAAGTACCAGCGTTTCAACATCGTCTAAACGCAGTGTGCCTTTACGAATATGATCGTCCACTCGCCCAGGTGTACCCACAATAATGTGCGCGCCATGTTCAAGCGAGCCTATTTGTGGGCCAATTGATACACCACCACATAGCGTTAATATTTTAATATTGTGAATACCGCGGGCAAGTTTGCGCATTTCTACCGCCACTTGCTCAGCCAGCTCGCGCGTTGGACAAAGTACAAGCGATTGAATACGAAAACGTTTTACATTTAATTTAGCTAACACACCTAAACTAAAAGCAGCAGTTTTACCTGAACCGGTTTTTGCCTGTGCAATAATGTCTTTACCTTCAAGTACAGGTGGCAGGCTTTGCGCTTGTACAGGCGTCATTTGCGAGTAGCCAAGTGTTGATAAATTATCAACTAAACCAGCAGGTAAAGCCAAAGATGAAAATGCAGTAGAAGTCACAATAAATTCCAAAATAATAAAAACAACACAGGGCTTAGCCCCAAAATATGGCTCTATAATAGCAGAATTCAGGTTAGGCAACCATTAATACCCGATGTGCATTATTTTACGATGCGTTAATCCTTGTTAATAAAAAAGTTGCAAATGATACTAGTTTTCATTAAGATCCTCGAAAAATTTTAACACCCTAACACTGGATGTAATTGATGAAACTAAACTCACTGTACGTAGCACTTGTTGGTGCCATTAGCACAAGCGCCTTTGCCGCCCCTACTGACTTAGAGCGAATTGAAGTTAAAGGTAGTTATTTTAACGACTACAAAGTCGACAACGCCAACGGAGCAATGAGAACATCAGCGTCATTGTTAGAAACAGCGCAATCAGTCACTGTTATTAGCGATACAATCATTAGCGAGCAATTAGCAACGACCCTTGGCGAAGTACTTACTAACGATGCAAGTTTAACTGCCGGCTCTCAACAACGTAACCGTGAAGTATTTAACTTACGTGGCTTTGAGCTTAGCTCTTCAACAGGCTACTTACGTGACGGACACCAACACTGGTCTCACTACCAGCAACCGATTGAAATTCTACAACAAGTAGAAGTTATTAAAGGCCCATCAAGTATTTTATACGGACAATCAGGTCCAGGTGGCTTGATTAACATGGTGACAAAAAAGCCTACAGCAACCACATTATTTAACGCCAGTGCAGATGTAGACCAACACGGCTCTACCCGCTTTATGCTAGACGCAGCTGGTGCACTTACCGACGCTGAAGATTTACGTGCACGCGGTATTTTAGTAAAACAAGATGTTGATTACTGGCGCGAATACCAAAACGGCGAAAACCGTGAACGCGACCGTTTTTTAGGTGCTGTAATTGTTGACTACGATTTAAGCGACAACGCATTAGTACGTGTACATTACGACCGCACAGACGACGAAGCAGGCCTTGATACAGGTGCATGGATAGATGACAACGCCAATGTGATTGGCGATGACAAAACTATTCGCGATATGTCTTGGGCATTTACCGACATAACAGTAGAAAACTTAGGCGTAGATTTTGAAGTGTACTTAAACGATCACTGGCAAGTTAAGCTTGGTTACAACGAGCAAACATTTGAGCGCCAGCGTTTTGAGTCATCTCCTAGTCGAAATTCTTACATCTCACAAACGAATACATACACTTCGAACCCATACGATCGTTTTGATGATTGGCAATTCACCACTGCATTTATTGATTTTATTGGTGAATTTGAAACGGCTGGCATACAACACCAATTTCTAATCGGTGCGAACTCGCTTGACTACTATTATGGTCAACTACGCACATCTGCTGATTCATTTAGTTTTACAGCAGGCCAAAATGAACCTGCCCGCCCAGATGTCAGCTATAAAACTGATCTCACTAAAAGCGAAACTGAATATGACTACTACGGTGTATACGCCCAAGATTTAATTACTTTTTCACCACAATGGCAAGTGTCTGTTGGCGGTCGCTTTGATAAGCAAACACGTGAAGGACAAAATAACGAGTCGTTTTTGCCTAAATTCGGCGTACTTTATCACCCGAATGCATCTGCAACTATTTATGCCAGTTATACAGAAGGTTTTGAGCCACAAAACGAAACCATTACTAACGAAGAAGATATCAACTTTGGTATGAAAATAGATGCTGTCACCTCTGAACAAAGAGAGCTTGGTATTAAATGGCAGCTATTTGATGAGCGTTTAATGCTTAGCGGTGCTATTTTCGATATAAGTAAAAATGGAACCTTAGTTACAGAACAACTTGAAACACCTATCGGCTCAATTACCACTGAAACAAACCAAGTTGGTGAACAGCGTCATAAAGGTTTTGAAATGGCAGCACAAGGTGCAGCAACTGACCGTTTATTTGTTATGGCATCTGCAATGTATTTAGATGCTAACTATGAAAGAGCGAACGAAAATCTACAAGGTAAACGACCTACCGATGCCCCTAAATGGTCTGCATCACTTTGGACACGCTATGAGTTAAACGACACCATTGCGTTTAATGCCGGTGCTTTTTATGAAGGTGAACGCTTTGCAGATAGCGATAATTCTATTACCAAAGATGCCTATACACGTATAGATGTTGGTGCAACTTATAAGTTTAACATGAGTAACACCGATATAAATCTTCGTCTTAACGTTGAAAATCTATTTGATACTGATTACTTAGGTGGCGGCGGTAATGGTAATGTAACTATTGGCGAAGGCACAAATGTACGCCTAGCAGCTCAATTTAGCTTTTAAGTTATAAAACTTATACTTATAAAGCCCGCACAATAATAATTGTGCGGGCTTTTTACTGCCTATTAAAAACACCACTGCATTCATCTCATCTATTTTTTAAAGCCTTTAAAAAGTGCTCTAATACACTTAATTATAAAAAGGCTTACTCTATATGAAAAAAATTATTACAGCGCTACTAATGACTAGCAGCCTCAGCGTTAGCGCAAACAATGCAGAATTCACCACAATGCAATTACAACAGGTTGATGAGGTGCGCACTGCTGCACTTAAAAGCCATTTAAGCTACGAGCTACTCGAGTCACTCACAACAGAAGTTGGCCCTCGCTTACCCGGCACTGAAAACGATAAAAAAGCAGTAGCATGGGCTAAAGCAAAATTTAACGAACTTGGTTTTGATAAAGTATGGCTTGAAGAAGCAACATTTCCAAAATGGCGCCGTTATAGCGAAAGCGGAAAAATACTCACCCCAAGTGAGCAACCTCTGCATTTAACTGCGCTGGGTAATAGTGTAAGCACACCCGATGATGGCATTAGTGCACCGGTTGTGTTGTTTGAAACATTGGATGAGCTAATTGCAGCACCAGCAAATAGCTTAGAAGGTAAAATTGCCTATATTAATTACCGCATGAACCGCGACATAGACGGCAACGGATACGGCCCCGCAGTAAAAGCACGTGCCACAGGCGCAATTGAAGCTGCAAAAAAAGGCGCGGTTGCTTACATGATGCGCTCAGTGAGCACAGCTCACCATCGCTTTGCTCACACTGGTGGTAGTTACTATAAAGAAGGGGTTAAAAAAATACCTAACGTAACTATTGCCAACCCGGATGCGGATCAAATAGCGCGCTTAGTGGCCTTAAACAAAAAGGTAACGGTTAATATAAATGTACAAACACAAAGCCTAGGAGAAGGCACAAGCTATAACGTTATAGGCCAATTTAATGGCACCGAAAACCCAGAACAATATGTGTTAATTGGTGGCCACCTAGACTCGTGGGATTTAGGCACTGGCGCATTAGATGATGGTGCAGGTGTTGCGCTAACAATGGCTGCGGCTAAACACATTAGCGATGTTAAACGCCCTAAGCGCAGTATTCGTGTTGTACTGTTTGCAGCAGAAGAGCTTGGACTTTGGGGTGCAAAAGCTTACTTTGCACAACACAAAAGTGACTTACACAATATAGTTGCAGCTGCTGAGTCGGACTTTGGCGCCGATGTAGTATATGGTTTTGAGTCAAATGTTAATGCGGCTTCTCTGCCAGTAGTGCGTGCCATAGCAAAAGAGCTGGCTACGTTAAACATTGAGTACATTGGTAAAAACCAGGCTAACGGCGGGCCGGATTTAATCCCATTTAAAAAAGCGGTGTCGGCACCTATATTTGAGTTGGCCCAAGATGGCACTGATTACTTTGATTACCATCACACAGCTGATGACACACTCGATAAAGTAACGCCTGCTAAACTGCGCCAAAATACCGCTGCGTATGCTGTATTTGCGTTAATGGCAGCAGATGCCAAAACAACAATTCAACCGAAAGCGCAGACTAACTAATAACTGACATACTTACTTACAGTTTGTCGCTTTGATAAACGCACTCCTTGTTTTACCTTTATATAAATTAAATAAAACAAGGAGTGTGCGGGCATGTTGCTTTTCAATACGAGTCAGTCGTTTCCTCATTTTGCACAAACACAGTGCTGCCCTAACTGCCATAGCCGCGCCTATCATCTAATAAACCAAAGTCGTTTTTTACGCTTTACGGTTATTCCTGTTTTACCTTTAGCACTAAACTATAAATACGAATGCTATCAATGCGGCCATAATGCGCCTGTAAAATTAAAGCAGTTACCGGTGTTTGAAATTTTCACTCTACCTAAATACTTTATAGGGGTACTTTTAGCGTTATGGGTGGGGTTATTTTTTTACCAACAACACGCTGCAGCGCAAGCGCAAAAGCAAAGCTACTTAACTAACCCTAAAGCCTACGATACGTATTTAGTACACGCTGATAAATTTACTCATGAGCCATGGACACTCACCAACTTAAAAGTTGCGCAAGTTTTAAGTTTTGACGAGCAGTTTATAACGTTTCAAGTAAGTAACTACAGCTATAAGCGCAACAAAGGCATTACTACTGCAATGCGTACCAGCTTATTAGTACAAAGAGGTTACTTCTCAGATGACAAAATTACTTTGCCTCGTAGCGAAGTAAAAAGACTATACAACGACGGGGTGATTTACGACGTACTGCGCCCCTCGGCAAACAGTTTATATGGTGGTTTTGTAATGTTTCCGCCAAAACCAAAACCGCTATATAAAGGCTTAAAGCTCGACAAAAATAACCAACAGGGCATTACGTATTTTAAAAATGGACAGTATAGCGATGCACTTGAGAGTTTTACTCTAGCCGCAAATGCCGGCTCGCAATGGGGGCAGCTCAATCTTGCGCAAATGTACCGAGATGGACAAGGCGTAACTCAAAATGTACAAACAGCAAAACATTGGTATGAGCAGGCAATAGCGCAAGGTAATAGCAAAGCGAAAATAGAATTAGAGGAAATGTGCAATAAAGCAAACTGCAAATAAAAAATGGCCAGTTTAACTGGCCATTTTCAATCTTCGTTCATACTTATAATTAGAAAGTCATATGCTCATCTAAAAAGTTAAGTACCTGCTTGTAGTAGCGCGTTCTGTGCTCTGCTTTATAAAAGCCATGCCCTTCATCTTCAAGTAACTCGTATATGTAAGGATGGTTTTCTTTTTTTAGCGCTGCAACTAAAGACTCAGCTTGCTCAATAGGTGCTCTTTCATCCTGCCCACCATGTACAATTAAAACTGGCGCTTTAAGCTTGTCTATGTTGTAGCTAGGTGAAAAACGCTTTAACAGTGCCTCATCAGTACCAAGCGCGCTTTTAAGATAGCGCTGTCCACGGTCACGTTCAGAGATATCGCCTTCTTCGAACATTAGCGGTAAATCGTACACCCCAACTACACCAATAGCACACTGAAACATATCAGGTTCTAAAATTGCACTTTGTAGTGCTGAATAGCCACCAAAACTTGCGCCCATTATACAAATATTATCTTTATTTACAGTGCCTTGCTCTATTAAATATTTTACACCGTCAATAATGTCGTATTGTATTTCGGCACCCCATTTTTTATGTCCAGCATGTTCAAAGTTACGGCCAAAGCCACCAGAGCCTCTAAAGTTAACTTTTAGTACTGCAATGCCTCTACTGGCTAATAGCTGAGCTTCGCTCTCATAGCCCCACCAATCTCTTGGTCCATGAGGCCCACCGTGAGGCATAACAACTAAAGGTAAGTTTTTCTCATCAGTATTATTAGGGATGGTTAAATATCCGTATATTGTTAAGCCATCACGCGCTTTATAATTTACAGGTTTGGTTATAGCCATTTCACTTGGCTTGATCCAGCTTTTAGTCGCAAACAAAAAGCGTAAGCTATTCTTTTTGGCATCATACAAGTAGTAACTGCCAGGGTTAGTATCGCTTGACGCAAAAATAATACTCTTCTCACCATCTTCAGTACTACTAACAAGCTGAACTTGCTGCCCTTGAAGCGATTGTATTAATGCCTTTAAGCGCTCACTTTTATGTGAATTATTTATAAAGGAATAGGCAGGATAGCCAAGCTCATTTTCAATTGCGAATAATTCTTTAGAAACTTCATCTACCCACACTTTTTTTGGAGAGACCTGTGGTTCTTTATGCAAAAGCTCAAACTTTTTGCTCTCTAAATTTAGTTTATAAAGCCCCTTTGCTTCGCCATTTTCTGACGCTGTAACATAAACAGAAGCCCCCGTACTATCAAACGCATGGAGGCTAATATCAGTGTATTTTAGCTCTCCTAAATCAAGCTGTTGCCATTCACCACCTGACTTCTCACGGGTATAAATTTTTTGATTAATATAATTATCATTTGAAACAGCAACACGCACATTACCATCATGGTCTGTTAAAAAGCCTGCCATTTTTGATGGTGAACGAGCGACTCTTTTTCGCTTTCCGCTGTAAATATCAACTTCATAAACTATTGTATGCGGCTCATTTGAAGCGCTCCATGGGTAGGTCAGGATCAGCATTTTACGCCTATCATGAATAAGCGGGTCTAGTACATAAGAAGTACCTAGTATGGGTGTCGCTTTTTTTATACGGGTTCCTGTTTGCATTTCACCTTGGTAACCCACTAAATATTTGCCTCGGCTACCATCAGCATTTACACCAAAAAGCTCACCATGAAATTCGGGATGATCTTTCCAGCCTTTAATGTACTCTTTAGCCAATACAATTCTTTCATTGTTTACCCAGTAATAATTGCCAACTTGGGCATTATTAGGAAACCTAATTGCATGACTTACTTTAAATGTATCAGTGCTTAGCACCATTAATACATTTTTTCCTTCAGGGCGAGTAATTACAGCTAAGTATTTTCCATCAGGTGAAATTTTCACACCTGCAAACTCTATATCTTTACTAAAGCTTTCTATCGGTACCAAGTCGTTACTTGCTGTAGTATGAGAGCTAAAAATACTAGCCAGCAATAAAGACAGACAAGCCAAAAACTTATTCATTAAAGTTCCTTTTATTTATTTTTGATTGAGCTTTTATGTTACATACTTTTAACAAAAATATACACCATACTTCTTCCCTTTATGTAAACAGGCGTAAATTAATAGGGTTATAAATCTAATGCTTAGGGTTAGTAAGCTTACTCCAAACTAAATGCAGAATAACAATGCATAGCCCTGCTACTACTCCTAGTAATCCGTCAAATATAAGGGGGGCTAATGTTTCGCCGGTGCCATTTAATAACGACTTGCCTATGGCTATTACTTCTAATTGCCAATGATGTAGTAGCTCAATACCGTGGGATAAAATGCCGCCACCGACTAAAAACATGGCCACCGTGCCGGCAAAGGCTAAAAATTGCATAAGCCTTGGTGCTGCAGCTAATAACCCCTTACCAAGCATCTCTTTAAATTTATTAGCCGACACCTTTGATTGATTAAGCAAATACAAACCCGCGTCATCAAGCTTTACAATACCGGCTACAAGGCCGTATACACCTATGGTCATTAATACGGCTATAACACATAGTACAAGCGCCTGATTTACAAGTGTGGCACCTGCAACCGTTCCCAAGGTGATCACTATAATTTCGGCTGAGAGAATAAAGTCGGTGCGTATGGCTCCTTTTACTTTTTGCTTTTCATACTCAGCTGGGTCTAATTGTTGCGACTCATCAGCCTCTTTTTCGGGGTGAGGTAAAAACCGAGCAAATACTTTCTCAGCGCCTTCAAAACATAAAAATAAGCCACCGATTATTAGCAGCGGGGTTATTAACCAAGGCAGCCATACACTTATGAGCAATGCACCAGGCACCAAAATGGCTTTATTTAAAAATGAGCCCTTTGCCACAGCCCAAACCACAGGTAACTCACGATCGGCTGTAACCCCTGTAACTTGCTGAGCATTAAGTGCTAAGTCGTCACCAAGTACACCGGCTGTTTTTTTAGTGGCGACTTTACTCATTGTGGCAATGTCATCAAGTAAGGTGGTTATATCATCAAGTAATGTTAAAAGGTTAATGCCTGCCATGTTGCTTCCTAGCTAAAAAATAATGCTATCAACATAGCGTAATCCGTAATTTTCACCAACGGTTAATTTTGCTTTGTTATGCTGATTAAACGCACTGATTTTTATCAATGGCAAACTTACTTAGGGGATATAAATGAAAGCATTGGTGGTTATTTTTACAGGCATGCTGGTTTTATCAGCCTGTAGTAATGAGTCTAAAAGTACCCACTACTTATGCAACGAGCGCGTAGTAGAATTAGCCCACCAAGGAGCGGGGGCAACACTTACTTTAAATGAGCAAACATATACGCTTAATAAAGAGCCGAGCGCATCAGGGGTAAAGTATATTAATGAGCAAGTGCTATTTTGGTCTAAAGCCGATGAAGCGATGTTGATTGTTTCAGGTAATAAATACCACTGCCAACTTCAACAAGCCGACGCCTTATAATTTTGTCGTTCGCGATTTAAACTTTTTCTTTTTTCTCATCGTAATAAATAGCCTGTTTTTACGCTAAACAACTGCACATGCATTTGTTGTTTAGTTGGGTATAATACTTTCACTTTTTGCTTAGTAGCGGCCTACCATGAAATATAAAGATTTACGTGATTTTATCGATTTGCTTGAAAAAAAAGGCGAACTTAAACGTATTACTCAAGAAATCGACCCGTATCTTGAAATGACCGAAATAGCCGACCGTACATTACGTGCTAAAGGCCCCGCATTATTGTTCGAAAACCCAAAAGGTCACAGTATGCCTGTGCTTGCAAACTTATTTGGTACACCTAAACGCGTTGCTATGGGCATGGGCCAAGAAGATGTAAGCGAGCTGCGTGAAGTTGGCAAGCTACTCGCTTTTTTAAAAGAGCCCGAGCCACCAAAAGGGATTAAAGAAGCACTAGGGCAAATTCCGGTATTTAAACAAGTACTCAATATGCCGGCTAAAGAAGTTAAAAAAGCACCGTGCCAACAAGTTGTTCTAGAAGGTGACGAGGTAGATTTAACTAAGCTGCCTATACAACATTGTTGGCCTGGAGATGCCGCACCTCTTATTACTTGGGGCTTAACTGTTACCAAAGGGCCTTATAAAAAGCGCCAAAATTTGGGTATTTACCGCCAGCAGCTATTAGGTAAAAATAAAATAATTATGCGTTGGTTATCGCATCGCGGTGGCGCACTCGATTTTCAAGAATGGTGTAAAGAAAACCCCGGTGAGCCTTACCCAGTTTCGGTTGCATTAGGAGCTGATCCTGCCACTATTTTAGGTGCGGTGACACCTGTGCCAGACACGTTAAGCGAATATGCCTTTGCTGGCTTACTGCGCGGTAGTAAAACCGAAGTGGTTAAGTCTATTTCAAATGACTTACAGGTCCCTGCCAGCGCCGAAATAGTACTTGAAGGCTACATTATGCCTGGCGAAATGGCTCCCGAGGGGCCGTATGGCGACCACACTGGTTATTACAATGAAGTTGATGATTTTCCTGTGATGACAGTGACCCATTTAACACACCGTAAAAACCCAATTTACCATAGTACATTTACCGGCCGCCCACCTGATGAGCCAGCTATTTTAGGTGTGGCATTAAACGAAGTGTTTGTGCCTATATTGCAAAAGCAGTTTCCAGAAATCGTCGACTTTTACTTGCCACCCGAAGGCTGCTCTTACCGTATGGCCGTGGTAACCATGAAAAAACAATACCCAGGCCATGCTAAGCGCGTAATGATGGGCGTATGGTCGTTTTTACGTCAGTTTATGTACACTAAGTTTGTTATTGTTTGCGATGATGATGTAAATGCCCGTGACTGGAACGATGTTATTTGGGCCATCACTACCCGTATGGACCCTGCGCGCGACACCACATTAATTGAAAACACGCCAATAGATTACCTCGATTTTGCATCGCCGGTATCTGGGCTTGGCTCAAAAATGGGTATGGATGCAACAAATAAGTGGCCAGGTGAAACCGACCGCGAATGGGGCGAGCCAATTGTCATGGATAAAGCGACAAAAGATCGTGTTGACGAAATTTGGCAAAGCCTCGATATACTTTAAGCACGCTTAGTGAATATAAACAGGCTATAAAATAACCCCGCAGATATGTTAATATTGCTCCACTTAACTGCATATCTGCGTAAACGCTGCTAAAAGGTAAAAAATGCAAACATTAAAAGCTGAAGTTGTTGCCATCAGCCCACTTACAGAATTTGTTCATAAAGTAATTTTAAAGCCTCAACAACCTGTTACGTTTGAAGCTGGCCAATACATGCAACTTGTACTTGGCGAAAAAGACAAGCGCGCATTTTCGATTGCAAGTCGTCCATCGCAATGTGATGAAATAGAGCTTCATATTGGCGCATCTAAAGCCGATTCATACGCAATGCAATCGCTTGAGCATTTACGTAATGCGCATCAAAATAATACACCGGTAGATATAGAAGCCGGCCTTGGTGTATCGCAACTACGCCTACAATGCGAGCGCCCTATTATTTTATTGGCTGGCGGCACTGGTTTTTCTTATGCAAAATCAATGGCTGATCACTTAGCTGAAATTAACTGCGACCGCCCGGTACTATTTTACTGGGGTGTTAAAGAAGAGTCTGCATTGTATGCTCACAGCGAAATGCAAGCATGGGCAGAGAGTAACGAGCACTTTAAATTTATTCCTGTTGTAGAAAACCCATCTGCTAATTGGCAAGGCCACACTGGGTTTGTACACAAAGCAGTCATGCAAGATATTGTGTCGTTAGAACCTTACGACATTTATATGGCTGGTCGCTTTGACATGATAGGTATTGTCCGTGATGACTTTATTGCTCACGGTGCTGTTCGCGAATACATGTACGCCGATGCATTCGCGTTTATAAAATAAATTTTTATTTATAATACAAAGGCGCCCCATGGCGCCTTTGTTATTTCTATCAAATTTAAGCTATTAATTGGTATAACCTATTACTTTAATCAGTATAAACAATTTCCTAAATTCCTATCTATAAACCATACTTTGTATAGAACATCAGCGGGAGAGACCCAAATGTTAAATACAAAAGTAAAAGATTTTATGCAACGTAAGTTGCCACACATTACCCCAAATACCGAAATGACCACCGCCATTAGTGAGCTGCAAAAGTTTAACTTATTAGGTGCACCAGTATTTGATGACAATAAATCGCTGGTTGGTTTTATATCTGAGCAAGAGCTGTTAAAACCATTAATGCGAAGCAGCTATTTTTGCGATGGCGTTGTAAAAGTTTCGCAGCTTATGCAAACCGAGGTTGTAACCGTTAATGCCGATACCAACATTATCGAGCTTGCAGAGCAAATGAAAACAGGAAAGCCAAAAAACTACCCCGTTGTTGAGGGTGATACCGTGATAGGGCTAATTGGCCGAAGCGATGTATTAAAAGCACTGTTTGATAATTACGTGAGCTGCCAAACAAAAGTAAGCTAACATAAAAAATGCCGCTAATAAGCGGCATTTTTTGTATTAAGCGTATTTAACGTGCTGCAGCAAGCGCAGTTAATGCGTTTTTATCGCTGTCGCTTAAAAATGCAATCTCTAAGGCATTAGCTTGTGCCTTATGCATATCGGCTTGTGTTAAACCCGCCTTTGGCGCAGCCACTAAATATTCATGCTCAATTTCAATGCCCTCTACAGCCGGATCGTCGGTATTTATACACGCTAAAATACCGTGATCTAAAAACTGTTTAAGGGGGTGTTTAGCTAAATCGTTTACGGTACTGGTTTGAATATTACTGGTTAAGCACGACTCAATACCAATGCGGTTATCGCGCAGGTAGTCCATTAGTTTAGGGTCTTCAATTGCTTTTACCCCATGGCCTATACGGCTTGCACCTAATTCATTAATGGCTTGCCAAATACTCGCTGCGCCCAGCGCTTCACCGGCATGGATGGTAGCGGCTAGGTAAGCGTCTCTTACTTGCTTAAATTGTTCGACAAAAAGCTCTCCCGGAAAACCAATTTCATCTCCGGCTAAATCAATCGCCACTAAATCATTTTTAAAGGCAAGTAATGCGTCAAGCTCCTGCTGGCAAGTTTTAACACCGTAAGTACGCGACATAATACCAATTAAGTTTGCTTTAATATTTGCGCCTTGAGTAGCCGATTTAATACCATCAACCACGGCCTCAACCACCCCTTGCGGGTGTAAACCTTGGCTTTGTGCCATATAATACGGGCTAAAGCGAAGCTCTACATAATCAAGTCCCTGCGCTTGAGCATCTTCTATGTTTTCAACTGCAATGCGTCTACAGGCGTCGTAGTCGCCCAGTACCGTTACCCCCCAGTCGAGCTTTTGCAAAAATGCCATTAAATCAGGCTCAGGATCAATAACTTGCACATGAGGGATAAGCGCTTCTACGTTATCAGCAGGTAGCGTAATATTAAACTGTCGACCAAGCTCTAGTATGGTTTGCGCACGTACATTGCCATCTAAATGACGATGAATATCTAGCAGAGGTAATTTTTTATTTATCATAATAGCGACTCGGTTAGGTTAAAATTGCGCGCATGATACGCAGGTACAGTTATTTTTCAAGTGTAGAGCAGTTAAAGTAAATATTAGCGGTCATATGTCTGCTTTTCACTCAAAAAGTGAACAAAATTAGGTTTTTGTTCACTTATTTTGATGAGCTAAGTGATGCCAGAGTGTTTTGAATAAGGTATTTGCTTCAATGGGTTTAGTAATATAATTATCCATACCGCTGGCAACTGCTTTTTTAACATCGTCATCGTGGGCATTAGCAGATAAGCCAATAATAGGTAGGTCAAACAAACCAAGTTCATTACGAATAACTCGCGTGGCTTCAAGGCCATCCATTTTTGGCATTTGTATATCCATAAGCACAATGTCGTAGGTATGCTCTGTCAGCTTTTCAATCGCCTCAAAACCATCATTAGCAATATCAGCAACGCACCCTTTGGTTTTTAAAATAGCGCTCGCGACGTGCTGATTTAATGGGTTATCTTCAACAAGTAATAATTTATAATCTGCAAAAGAAAGCGTACTAACATCTATCTCATCATATTGTTGCTTTATTTGCTCAGCCTTTGGTAGCGGCGAATAAATTGGCAGGCTAAAAGTAAACGTAGAACCGTGCCCTTCGTGGCTTATTAAATCAATTTCTCCGCCCATCAACTCTACAAGCTTTTTGCATATACTTAAACCTAAGCCCGTGCCGCCATATTGACGCGAGGTAGAGCTATCTGCTTGTGCAAACGGTTTAAAGAGCTGTTTTTGCGCCTCTTTACTAATACCAATACCGGTATCATTAACGCTAAAGTAAGTCATTTTTTTAGATTGCCACACTTTAAGCGTGATGTTGCCTTTGGCTGTAAACTTAATGGCATTATTGATTAGGTTTAGCAAAACTTGTTTTAAGCGTATTGGGTCGGTGTTGATAACCAAGTTATTTGATTTATCGTAATCAAGCATAAATTCTAGCGACTTTGCTTCTATATCAAACTGCAGCAAATTAGCCACTTCTTCACTGAGTGTGCCTACATCAATTGGCTCTTGAATTAAATCAAGTTTGCCTGCTTCCATTTTAGAAAAATCGAGCACATCATTTAATACTCTTAGCAGTACGCCCAGTGCCCCATCTGCTTGCTCAATATAGCTGCGAGCTTGCTGCCAATCGTTTTGCTGTAGGGCTAAATAATGCAGCCCTTTAATACCATTAATAGGCGTGCGAACTTCGTGGCTCATATTTGCTAAAAATTGGCTTTTTATTTCATTGGCTTCATCGGCCTTTTGCTTTTCTAAACGTAAAATTTTAGTTTGTTTTGCTACCTGCTCACGTATACGAATGTTGGTACCCGTTACCGATATTAAAAAGGTAATAAGCAGCCAAACAAATAACATGCCGGCTATTTGTGCAAGCCAGTAAACTAACCATGACTCTCGTTGCATTGGCTGATGCAGCTCCACCTGCCACACCCGCTTACCTACCAATAACTTATAGTCTTTTAACGGCAATAGTTGTTGATGATCGGCAATAAAAATAGGCTGTGCATTATTCTCTGTTGTGGTGTCTGTAAAGCTCACTGCAACGCCGTTATTTTGATCAAATAACACCGCGTTTGATAGTCTTTCTAAACTAACAACGGCTACCACAAAACCTTTAAAATCGTCTTCGGTAATATTGTTGCCAAACACCGGATGAAAAAACAACACGCCGCGCTCAGCTTCGTTTTGTACTAAATTTATTGGCTCACTGATCACCAACTCATTTAACACTTTTGCTTTTATTAATGCAGATCGCCTTACCTCATTTGAGGCAAGATCAAAGCCAATTACGTCTTCATTTCCCGACAAAGGATGTGCGTATTGTACGGGGTAGTAAAAATCTCGTGGGGGAGCGGCCTGCCAACTGCCATCTTTTGCTCTTTCTTTTAAGCTATATTTAGCCAGCTCTGTGTTGTTATTAGCCTCTATATACTGAGCTAGGTTTTCACTTGGTAAGTAGGGCACCCACTCAAATGCTAAAATTTCTTCGCTGTAACTAAGCTGCTTAGAAGTAAACTGCTTAAATTCAGTAAAGCTCACATCGTCACTACTAGAAAAAAAGGTCGCTAGTAAGGCGAGGTGTGCTGTTATTTCGTTAATTTTATTGTTAATAGCATCTTGAGTGGCTAATATTTTCAGCTCTTCTTTTTGAATGTTTTTTTCTTTTTTTACACTGGCCGCGCCATAAAAGCTAATACTTATAACCATATAAATTAACAGTGAGGGCAGTATAACTTGTAGGCGATAATTTACCTGTGAATAGTTAAATGCCGCTAGCATAAGCGGAGTAAAAACAAGCACCCCAATACTGTCGCCTATCCACCACGCTATAAACGTATCCCAACCGGCTTGAGACACAATAACGCCATTAAAAATTAATAAGCTGGTGCCTACACCTGCAGCTATAACACAGCACAATGGGCCGGCAACAACGAGGCTTTGAATACAGTGTTTTAAAGAAGATAAGTCGAGTGGTGCTTTAATCACTTTAGTGACCAATTGGCTACCTACCCATGCTTGTAAAGTAGCAGCAAAGGTAACAGCCGCAGCATGCATAAATACACTTAACTGAAATATCGCTGAGGCGCTTTCTAAATGAATGAGGTTAGTAAAAAAAGCCCCTAAAACAATACCTAGTAAGCTCTTTCTGCCCCAAATTAAAAAGCCAGCAAGCGCAATTCCCGAAGGCGGCCACACAGCCACTGCGTAGCCATCTATCGCTAATAGTAAATTACTAAAATATCCGGTAAAAAAGTAAGCGCACGCTAAACTTACAGTGACAATGAAAAAGTGTTTCAACCCAATGCTCCCGAATATCAAAGCTGCAAAAGTATAAGTGTAGCCTTTATTGATACAAAACGAGTGCTTTATCGGCTTGTGCGGTATTTTTATAGCTAAGCGCTGCTTGCTGAGCAAATTGCTTTTTGTTTTCGATATTCAAGGCTTTATCAAAAACCTTTGCGGCTAACTCATAATCGCCTTGAGCATTAGCTAAACACGCAAGCGAGAGTAATAATGCGTTGTTTGCATCATCTTTTTTCAGGCGCTCTTGAATACTACTTTGAAGCTTTACAGCCTCTGCCGAGGTGGCGTTACTTAATATATTGGCCAGCTGAGCATGTTGCTCGTCGTGCTTCACCATTTTAATTAAGTCACTTTCAATCGCACTTAACTGACCCACTTTAGCCATTTGCATTAAGTAAGCTGTATTAGCATGAGCTTGTAGCTTTTTAGGAAGTTGTTTATATTTTTCAGTGATTTTATCGCTAGCTTGTGCATTAAAATAGGCATTAAACAGCTGTGTCCACTGCGCATCGTTGAGGACTTTTTTACGAAGTAAACGCGGTAAAAAGTCTTCAAGCGCACTAAAGTGCTGTTGCTGTACAAGTATTTCGGCGTATAGCTTAAGCTCAAGTGGTGTCGCTTTTTTTGAATCGCTGTTAGCACGCATTTGTGATTCTATTGCGCTGCTATCGCCACTGGCTATCCAAAGTTTAGCAACGTTAAGTTGCTGCTCTGGGCTAATTTCAAATAAACGCTCTAGTGCTTTGTCAGTTTGGTTATTAGCAAGCGCTGCTTTTGCTAATAGCGCTAAGCGTATATCTTCAAACTTACTGGGTACACTATTACCTGATAACGTTTGCTCTACAAGCTCGTAATCATCGTTTATCGCACTCCATAAGGCTTGCTCTATAGCTGCTTGCTTTCGCTCTTCGCTACGCGCAAAAAACCCATGTTTAGTATTATGATAAATCGACAATAAATAGCGCACTAATTTGTAAGTTAAAAACAAAATAGTTGCACTAATTACCGCCATAATACAAAACGATACAATCGTGCCTTCAATCGTGGTGTTGTTAAACGAGATCAGCACATAGCCTTTTTCATCCAGTACAAATGGCGTAATCGCTAATACTAAAACAATCGCAACAATTAATACTATAAGCCCTATCATTGCGCCCACTCCTTAACCTGCTGCGTACTTTGTAGGTTTACTTCAGGGTTAAAGTTTAATGGCTCTTTTTCTAGGCTAGTTAGTGCATTTATAACCACTTTTGTCGCCTCGTCATCTTGTTTAAAGTACTCATTAACAAGACGCTTTGCCTCACTTATGGCACTAAAATAAATGCTCGCTTGTTTGCTCATTAATGCATCTTGAGCTTGCGTCACATTTAATTTAATACGTTGATTAATTAAGTGGCGCTCCTGATCGGTTAGCAGTGGCTCTATAGCAACCCCTTCGTGCTGGCGAATAGTAATAAAGCTATCAACTAACTTATTCCAGCTATTACTTAGGTTTTGCTGCCAATCGCTTACATCTTCACTCAAGGCATTTTTTTCAATTTCTGCTGCTTCTTGCGGTATGTTAACGGCATTAAATGCAAGGTTATCTATGTTTGATAACACGCTATTAAGCTTTAAGTAAATGGCTTCTGTTGGGATAGGTTTTAAGCTATCTAGTGTTTGAATGTCTTGTGTTATTGCTTGGCGAACTACAACAGTACCTGGGTGTTCACTCAATAAGGCATCTAAGCGTTTAAGTACAGCGCTGGCACCTTGGTAATCTTTTTCAGCCCACAGTTTAAACTCAGCCATACGTTGTAAGCTGGTTACTTCTTGCGGGTTTAGTGAAGCGCCTTGCTGCTGAGCTTGTTGCAATGCTGCTTTTAATTGTTGCTGGTTACTCTCTGCACTTTCATTAAGCGCAGCTGCCACTTTTTGTTCACTATTGAACAATGCTTGCTGAAGATTAGATTGCGCCGATTTGAGCGCCTGTAACTCTTGTGACAATAACGCGTTTTCTTCTTTTAGTTCATTAACAGCTACATTTTGGGCTTTACCTGCATTGAGTTTTTGGTAAAACTCATACCCCACACCACAGGCAACAATAAGCGAAATGATCAGCGCTAATACCGCTAATTTACTTATTTTTTGCTTATCGTTATGTGGTTTACTGTGTGCTTTAGCTGCCTCTTTTTTTTGTGCAGAGGCCGCTGCCTTAGTGGTTGGTGTATTATCTGCCGTTACTGGCTTTGACTGTTCGCTCATCTTGCTACCTTGCTGTTTTATGCAGGAAAACATAGCGGTATCGCTTGCCCCTGCGGCAATGTGTATATTAGCCGAGCTTACCTGTTGCTGTTGTAAATAAGCGGCTATACGCTCGCTAGCAACATAAAATCGGCACTGTTGTAACCACTGTAACTGTTGTTCAGTCAGGTTATTAAATATTGCATCAACTGCTGCATTACTGGTTATGACTATACCTTGTACTTTCAGGCTTTGCCAGTGGTCTGTCCAGTTGGTTTTTTCAGCGCTTATTGGCTCGCGCTTGTATACCACACAGTTATTTAAAAATGCCCCACGCGCCTTTAAGGTTTTGGCAATATCAGGGCGCCCCGCTTGGCCTTTTACTAATACAATATTGCTACCATCAACCTCAGCTAACGAGTTTAGCGCCAATAACCCTTCAGAATCATGTAGTTTAGGCACTGCTGCGCGCACGCCAAATAACGCGTAAATAGTATCTGCAGTTTGCTGACCTACTGCGTAAAATTGTGCTTTGGTATTTATTGTTGGCTTTAATTGCGCAAGGGCAGTAACGGCATCTTGAGAGATAAAAATAATTTTATCGGCATTAATTAACGGGCTTAGCTCGGTAGTAGAAGGCGTAAGGTAGGATATTTTTAAAACAGGAAATAATGACGCCTGATAACCCGCTTGCTCAAGTTGCTGAGCAAGGGCTGCGCCTTTTCCTTCGGGCCGAGTTATCAGAATATGTGTCATTTATGCGTCTCTATATACTTCTGCTAATATTTTGTCGGCGCCTTGCGCTAATAACTTTTTAGCAAGCTGCACACCGATAGCTTCGGCATCATTTATATGACCGGTTACTTCGTCATGTAAAATTTCACTACCATCTACTGCGCCCACGAGGCCGCGTAAATGCACTTGCTCGCCATCAACTAATGCGTAGGCACCAATTGGTACTTGGCAGCCACCTTCTAAATGACGATTCATAGCACGCTCTGCATTTACACGAATACGTGTTTGGGTATGCTCAAGCGGGGCCAGTAAGGCTTTTGTTACTTCATCGTCAATACGACATTCAATGCCGACAGCACCTTGGCCGTTAGCAGGTAGAGATACCTCAGGCTCAATATAATCAGCAATACGCTCGTCCATTTTTAAACGTAGCAGTCCGGCTGCGGCTAAAATAATCGCATCGTACTGGCCATCATCTAGCTTAGCTAAACGAGTATTAACATTACCACGTAAGTCTTTAATGACTAAATCAGGGCGCAAAGCTCTAATTTGGCACTGACGACGAAGGCTAGAAGTACCGACTACAGCGCCTTGTGGTAATTCGCTTAAATTGGCAAAGTTATTTGATACAAACGCGTCGCGCGGGTCTTCACGCTCACAAATGGTGTGCAGTGCTAAGCCTTCTGGAAATTCTACGGGTACATCTTTCATTGAATGCACTGCTATATCCGCGCGGCCATCTAACATTGCTTGCTCAAGCTCTTTAACAAACAAGCCTTTACCACCAATTTTAGCAAGCGGTGTATCTAAAATAATATCCCCTTGAGTAGACATAGGGACTAATTCTACGCGCACATCAGCATGAAAATGCTCAAGCTGTGCTTTTACAAATTCAGCCTGCCAAAGCGCTAAAGCACTTTTACGGGTTGCAATGCGTACTAACTTTGTTTTTTCTGTCATAGGGGTATCCAAATAGTTACAGCTAATAGCCAAGCTTAATTAGCTAAAATTCTAAATTCTTTTTGAGCAATTAAATTACCTTGCTCATCAACAACATCTACACGCCAATGGCCTGTTTGTGTATTCATAATATTTTTGGTTGAGTACGTTCTGTAGCGCGGCGAGGTAACATTAAGTGAAATCTCAGCCATGGTTTCACCCTCATAAGACCATACATGCTTTACTTGTTGGCCTTGTAGGTTTTTAAGCTCACTAAAAAACGAAAGCGCCTCTTCAAACTGATTTAAGCGAATATCTGCAGCAAATACATTAGTGGGCTCGCGCTTACTTACTTTGCGAGTAAGCACTGCACGGCTAATTTTACCTGTATCAATTTGTGCGCCTAACGCAACACTGGCAATGTGCGCATTAGATGAAAAACCTTCACTGCTAGTTAGCGAGCCGTCGTCGTTTTCAATATCTGGAAGCAGTTCATTGGGTGATGCGCTTAACTGCGTGCTAGTAAGCGGCTGATTAGCGATAGGCTCAGCGAGTTCAGTATCTGATTGCTCAATAACAGAAACTTGATTGCTTTGAACGTTAGCAATTGGCTCTCTATCCGTTTGCTCATTATTGCTTTGCGCTAACGAAGTATTATTAACGCTTTCATCTTCAAGCACCGCTGGCGCAACATCTGCTATAGCACTCGTAAGCTCATTTGGGCGCGCTTGCTCGTCATTTACACTCACCGTGGGCTCAACATTATCTGCTGTGTTGTCGCTTAAAGGTGAATACGGCGATTGTTCATTAGGTTGCTCGCCCTGCTCGGCATTTACTGAGCTAGTTAAGCCATACACAACCGCTGCCGAGGTCATTGCTACCAACATAGAAACACTCGCAATACGACGCCAATGCCACTCGTAGCTTACATTAGGTACACTATTTTGTGGTTCGCGTTTTACATTTGCTTTAATAACTATTTTTTGACTCATATTGACCTCAGCGGCTCCAAATTAGCTTAAACGGGCAATTAACCATTGGCGAATAGCTTGCAGTTCTTCTGCGCAAACCTGATGAGCCATAGGGTATTCTTGCCAGCTTACATCCATGTTATGTGCTGTTAATACTTCAAACGCACTTCTACCCGCGCTATGCGGCACTACATTATCTTGGCTACCATGAGCCATAAATACATTTAAATCAGTATGCTTTGCTTCTTGCGCTAGCTTTTCAGGCACGCACATATAAGTAGACAGCGCCATAACACCTGCAAGTTTGTGCTCAAATCGCGGCGCTAAATGTAAAGACACCACGCCCCCTTGCGAAAAGCCCGCCAAAATAATTTTATCGGCAGGTATACCATTTTCAATTTCTTGATTGATCAGGGCTTGCACTTTTTCGGCTGAATCTCTCACGCCTTGTTCATCGGCACGTTTGTCTAATTCTATAGATTTAATGTCGTACCACGAGCGCATTTCCATGCCACCATTTATGGTGACCGGTTGAATAGGCGCATGCGGAAAAATAAATCGTATACCAAGCTCACTGGGTAAGTTAAGTTGCGGTGCAACCGGAGCAAAGCCATCGCCCGAGTCGCCTAAACCATGTAACCAAATAACAGTGGCTTTGTGCTCACCTTGCGCTGGATATTGTGCAAACTCTAAACTCATAAGCTTGATTGCCACTTAATTTCTTGGCCAGCTTGGCGAGTAGACGCTTGGTTCATAAACTCCCAAAACTCTGCGCCAGAGCGGTTATCAATCCACTGGCCATCACGCATTTCAAAATGGTGGCCATTAAATTTAGTCGCAACCCACACTTGATGCAAAGGCGCTTGTTTGTTAATTACAATTTTACTTTTATCAGGGAAAATTATTTCTAAAATACCCTCTGCCGATTCGTAGTCTAAATCTGCTTCGCAATCATCAACTTGCTCTTCAATTGTGAACATAAGAGCTTCGGCTAATTGGTGATATTCGTGTTCAGTCATTGTAATTTTCCTTTGCAGGCGAGCTGCCTAATATTGGGTACGGTTTATATACAGCTAGTGTAACAGGAATAAAATCATCCGCGAATAGCTGCATTTTTTAGATATTCTGTTACTCTGCGATTATAAAGCCAGCAACCGTATTAATCTAATGAAAGCGACACATACCTTACAATTAAAACGACTATATATAAGTACTTTACTGCTAAGTGCATTAGCTGGCTGCGGCCAAAGCGGGCCTTTGTATTTACCAGAGCAACAGGCTGAGCAAAACACACCCCCTAATACGGCACAGCCAACGCCCGTAAAAAAAACCAACACCGAGCAAGTGCAGGAGCAATAAATGGATTATTTTAACTATCAAAACAATCAATTATTTGCCGAAGATGTCAGCATTGCCACAATTGCTCAGCACTATGGTACGCCGTGTTATGTGTACTCGCGTGCTACTTTTGAGCGCCATTATTTAGCCTTTGCAAATGCGACTAAAAATCATAAAAGTTTGGTGTGCTACGCAGTTAAAGCCAATTCTAATATTGCAGTATTAAATATATTAGCGCGTTTAGGCTCAGGGTTTGACATAGTGTCTAAAGGTGAGCTGGCGCGTGTAATAAAAGCTGGCGGTGATGCCAGTAAAGTGGTGTTTTCAGGTGTGGCTAAAACCGCCGACGAAATTGCTTATGCACTAAAGTTAGGTATTAAATGTTTTAACGTTGAGTCGGCCTCAGAGCTTGAGCGTATTTCTGAGGTAGCGTGCGAGTTAAATTTAGAAGCCCCTATTTCTATTCGTGTAAACCCTGATATAGATGCCAAAACTCACCCGTATATTTCTACCGGTTTAAAAGAAAACAAATTTGGTATCGATATTCAAACGGCTGTGAGCGTTTATCAGCATGCGGCATCTTTACCAGGTCTAAAAGTAACCGGCGTAGATTGCCACATAGGCTCGCAATTAACAGAGGTTAAACCTTTTTTAGAAGCGCTTGATAAGCTAATGGCATTAATAGATGAACTTAAAGCAAATGGTATTGAGCTTACTCATTTAGATATTGGCGGCGGATTAGGCGTTCCTTACAATGATGAACAGCCACCCCACCCAAGTGAATATGCTGCGCAAGTTACCGAACGCTTAGCCAATTACAAACACCTTGAACTTATTTTTGAGCCAGGGCGCGCTATAGCCGCTAATGCTGGAATTTTAGTTACACAGGTTGAATTTATTAAGCAAAACCAAGATAAATTTTTTGCCATTGTCGATGCGGGTATGAACGACATGCTTCGCCCTTCGCTTTATCAGGCATGGCAAAAAATCATTCCTGTATCGGTGCGCGATGACGACACCCCAACACATAACTTTGATATTGTGGGCCCAGTGTGCGAAACCGGCGACTTTTTAGGAAAAGACCGCGAGCTAGCCCTTAAACAAGGCGACTTATTGGCGCAGCGAAGTGCTGGTGCCTATGGTTTTACAATGAGTTCAAACTACAACTCTCGCCCACGCGTGGCCGAAATAATGGTAGATGGTGAGCAACACCACCTTATTCGCCAACGCGAAACCATCGAGAGCCTTTATCAAGGTGAGAAAATTTTACCATAAACGTTTTTGTTAAGGCGCTGCTCTGTGGCATGATTAGCGCAGAGCAAACCCGAATTAGAGCGCTATGTTAGTTAATTTTTCCAAAATGCACGGCTTAGGCAACGACTTTGTTGTAATTGATAACATTACACAAAATGTATTTTTGTCTCGCGATCAAATCAAAAAACTGGCTGATCGCCACTTTGGTATTGGCTTTGACCAATTACTTATGGTTGAAGCCCCTTACTCCCCTGATCTCGACTTCCATTACCGTATATTTAATGCCGATGGCAATGAAGTAGAACAATGCGGAAATGGCGCACGCTGTTTTGCCCGCTTTGTGCGCATGAAAGGCTTAACTAACAAGCACAAAATTAGTGTCTCGACTAAGTCGGGCAACCTCACGCTATACATAGAAAAAGACGGCCAAGTGACGGTAAACATGGGCCATCCTAATTTTGAGCCTGCTAAAATCCCGCTTAAAGCCAGCAAGCGAGAACTTACTTATATAATAAGAGCTCAAGAGCACACAGTATTTAGTGGCGCTGTGTCTATGGGTAATCCGCATTGCGTGTTAGAAGTTGACGATATAGCTACCGCACAAGTTGAGGTGCTTGGTCCGCTGCTTGAAAACCACGAACGTTTTCCAAATCGTGCCAATATTGGCTTTATGCAAGTGGTATCGCAAGATCATATTAAACTTAGAGTGTGGGAGCGCGGCGTTAGTGAAACCCTAGCGTGTGGCACGGGTGCCTGCGCAGCAATGGTAATTGGCCACATTCAAAGCAAACTTAACACCACGGTACAAGTTGATTTACCCGGCGGCACATTACAAGTACGTTGGAGCGGCGAAGGTCACCCTGTCCGCATGACCGGCCCAGCCGAGCATGTATTTGATGGGCAAGTTGCCTTATGAGCGAGCTAACAAAAGAGCAAGTCGCTGAGTATTTAGCGCGCCATCCTGATTTTTTAATAGAGCAGCCAGAGCTGCTTGCACAACTTGAGTTACATCACAAAACGCAAGGCGCCACCTCACTTGTGCACATACAACAGCGCCAATTGCGCGAGCACAATACTCAGTTAAAAAATCAAATACACAGTATGAGCGAACACGCTAAGCAAAATGAGCTTGTGTATCGCTTGTTTAGCCAATGCCATCGCCAACTGTGGACAAACTATGACTTTAATACGCTTGCCGCTAATTTGCGCAATATTATTTGTACCAGCCCACACATTAGCGAGTGTAGGTTGGTAAAATACAACAACACTTTAGATGGGCTTATTGAGCACCGCCTTAGCCAATTTGGGCACTACTTAGGACGCGTTAATCAGCAAGAGCGTGAGCTATTATTTTGCGAAAACACGCAATCTTCTGCTATTTATCTTATTGGTTGCTCTGAAAAACCCGTCGCTATATTGGCCTTTGGCAGCCATGATGAAAACCATTTTGAACCCGCACAAGATAACCTATTCGTGCTTGATTTTGTTCATGCATTGCAACTTAGGCTGTTGGAATTGGCATGAGCGACGAGACGCCTAACACTGAGCAATTAAGTGAGCATTGGCGTACACCCATTCATTTATTTAGTGACTATTTAAAATACGAAAGACAGTACTCAGAGCACACTGTAAATCAGTATGTTAGCCAACTAAACTTTGCCGCCCTGTATTTTAGTAAATTATGTGATGACTGGTTTGGCGTACAAGGCGAGCATATTCGCCGCTACAGCATGGCGCTTCGTTCAAAGCAATTAAGTGGGCGCACTATTAGTTTAAAATTAAGCTGCATTCGTAGTTTGTATAAATTTTTAAAAGCTAAAAACATCGCTCAGCACGCGCATTATCATAACCCAGCACAAGGCATTAAAGGGCCTAAATTTTCTAAGCCTTTACCTAAAAATCTCGATGTAGATCAGATGGCAAGCCTACTAGAGATTAACGATGACGACCCATTAGCCATACGAGACAAAGCTATGATGGAGCTTATGTACTCATCTGGGCTGCGCATTAGCGAGTTAGTTGGCACCAACTTACGCGATATAAACGCCGCAAGCGGCGAAATATTAGTCAAAGGTAAAGGTAACAAAGAGCGCCTCATTCCCGTGGGTCGCAAAGCGCTCACAGCGTTAAAAAACTGGCTCAACATACGGGGGCAATTTGCAAAGCCTGACGAAATGGCGGTGTTTTTAAGCAGTAAAAAAAATCGTATTTCGGTTCGCCAAGTTCGCTTACGCATGCAAGAGTGGGGAATAAAACAAGGCATTAGCTCACAAGTGCACCCGCATAAACTTCGCCACTCGTTTGCCTCTCATATTTTAGAATCATCTGGCGATTTACGCGCTGTGCAAGAATTATTAGGGCACAGTAGTTTATCGGCTACGCAAGTATATACGCATTTAGATTTTCAGCATTTAGCAAAAGTGTACGACAACACTCATCCGCGCGCTAAAAAACAAACCGATTAGGAATGTAATTATGATCCGATTTAATCGTGCTCCTCGCCCTTTTTCAGTTATGAGCTTTGATTTAGACGACACACTGTATAACAACCACCCCATAATAAAAGCCGCGGTTAAAGCCCAGCAAGATTACTTAAACGCGCTACCCAGCTACTTACAAAAAGGCCCAAAATACTGGCAACAATGCCGCAATGAGGCCGTAATACAGTTACCTGAGCTTGCTGATAATGTAACTAAATGGCGCCAACATACGCTACGCTTAGCCCTTTCAAAGCTAGATTTAAATGAGCAAGAGGTAGAGCATCATGCCGATGCTGCCTATAACGCCTTTGCCGATGCGCGCAGTAAAATAGTGGTAACCGACGACGTACTAAAGCTGCTAGATAACTTAGCCCAGCACTTTACGCTGGTTGCAATAACCAATGGCAATGTTGAAATTGAGCGCTTTAACTTATGCGATAAATTTGAGCTGGTATTGCAAGCTGGTATGCACGGTAAAGCCAAGCCCCACGGTACACTGTTTGATAAAGCCGCCGCACACTTAAACGTGGCTAAAAGTGAAATTTTACACATTGGCGATAGCCTAGATACCGACGTACAAGGCGCTAATAATGCAGGCTGCCAATCGGTTTGGTTAAACGACCAAGGTGCGGCTTATCACTACAAAGGCCTTGCCGATGTTGAAATTGCGAATATTCATGCCTTAGCGCACTTTATCAAATAGCCTAAATAGAACGAAGAGGTTGCAATGAGCCATTATACCAAGCTAATTACCTTGCTATTAATAGGCTCGCTTAGCCTAAACGCTTACTTATTGTGGCCACAAAAACAGCCTGTAGTTGGCACACAAAAAATCCACAGCGGCAAGAGCATCGAAGCGCCAAAAAGTAACCTGCTCAGCCAAGCTCAACAGCAATTTACACAACACAAATTTGATGATGCTCTAAATACGTATCAGCAACTAAATCTAAGCGCTCCAAAAAAAGCACATACTTTATACGCTTCGTGGGTAGCACAACTAAAGCAATGGCTAAACACAAACCTACCGCTTAGCCAGTCATTGTTAAATGCACTTTTAAATAAAGACCCTTACAATACCGAGTTACTCACTTTACACGTTGATTACCTAGTAAAAAGCGGGCAACGGCAAAACGCAATTATTGCGCTATTTGAGCTCTACCCATTATTAAATAAGCACCAACAAGGCCCTGTAGATAGGCGCCTTGTGCATTTAACGACTAACGAACTGCATAGTTTGAGTGAGCAGCAAAATTGGCAAACAATTATTGAACAAACTCAAATTTGGCTCGACTATCAAAACGACAATAGCCATTTTTTATACGCACTCGCGCATGCTTATTATCAACTAGAAGACTTTATTAGCGCCTTAACAACTATTGAGCGCATGCCATCAAATCACACACTACAATCCGAAGTAACTGCCTTACACGCAATGATAGAGAAAGCTCAATCGCAAGATGACTTTATTGCGCTTACCCCCTACGGCGCACATTACTTAATTAGCACCGAGCTAAATAGCTCAATCCAAACAGAGCTAATGATAGATACCGGCGCAAGTATTACTTCTCTTTCGAGTGACGTGCTTAACAAACTTTCACCCAGACCACTGTATTTAGGCGATGTAACCGTAAACACGGCGAATGGGCAAATTAGAGTAAAACGCTACCAAATTGAGTCGTTTAAAGTAGGGGTGCAAACTATTTACGGTTTTGAAGTGCTCAGTATTGAAAACACCCGCGGCCAAGGTTTGTTAGGAATGAACTTTTTATCTAGATATAAATTTAATATAAATCAACAAACAGATGAGTTAGAGTTGAGTGCTAAATAAACAAAAAATAATAAAAGGAAGTTTATGCGTACTCTACTATTTACACTACTTTGTTTTTGGCAATGTACTGCTCAGGCAACAAATTATTTTGTAAAAGACAAAAGTTGTGAGGCTATTTCACCCGAAATAGAAATAAGCCTTAGCGCTACACTGAGAGATTTAGATAACCATCAAAGAAAAAGACAAAACCTTAGACAAAAAGCGCTGAATAAGTATAGCGAACAGTACAATCAACAGCATGAGCAACTATATGTAGAGGAACGCTTTACTACAAATAGCAGCCACTCTGCTGAAACTCCTACAATAAGCAGAGCCCAAAAAAAATTACATTACCTTATTAAGCTCACCCCCTCAAAAAACTGCAATCAACAAGTCGCTATGACTAGCGAGCTATTTATTTCTGGAATGCACAAGCACAGCCTCTCAAATACCATTGAGGGGAATGCAATTGATGTCACTTTAGACATAAACAGTTCCCCTAAGTTTACTCAATTTAACAACCCCCTCATCACCCCCACTAACTTTTTTGGACTCCAATTTGGCAGTAGCTATGAGCAGGTATTAGCGTCTCTCGGACTTGCTAGTTTATCGCTAAGCGATAACAATAATGCAATACTTGTATATGGAAGAAATCATGCTTTTCACTTTAAAAACAATGTATTTATAGGTTATCAGTTCCATGAAACGCTACTACCTATGGTGATAAATAATGAGCTTTCTTTGGCAAATGAAAAATTACAAATAAGCACCGGTACAGATCAGGCTATTTTCTTAGATACAGATTTAACCCAACCAGCAATTAATAAATTAAAAAACAGTTTTGATGAAGTGGAAACCGCATCTTATAAAGTATCCATTAACAAGTCAGAGCAAAGAGTTGTTGGTATATCGCACGGAGAGTTAGTTGAACATATAAAGAGCAGCACTCAATGCTATAACGGCACAATATTGGCCGATGAATACTTAAAAAAACACAAAAATAGTAAAACGCTTAAAGTGGTTAATGAAAATCATGACAATATAATCATTACTCCTTGTTATGAGTTTATATATGAAGGCAACGGCTACATTTCTAAATTAAAGCTTGTGGAGCCCTTTTCAACCGCTAAAATTAAGCTCGCCGCATTAGCTGGTTATATTAACCAAAGTACACAGTGGAACTTATCAGGCGTAAAATACAACGACCCTGTTGCAAGCCTTGCTAAGTTAGGCGATTACGACGAGTTCTTTGACTCAGCAGAATTTACTTCTCAACACTGGGATGGTTATTTTTATATTTATGACGGAAAGCTTTTAAGTGCAGAGCTTACAAGCAACGACTATTAATTTTTCTCTTTGAATCTTCTGTTAGAAAAGGACAAACATGTTATTAAACGATTTTTTACAGCAACTTGCAGACAACCCTAAAAGCATACAATTTAGCGATACCATGGCGGTAATAGAAGCTAATTACGATTTTACCGCATGTGGATTTAATAACCACGGCTTACTTAGCTCTGCAAGCGAGAACAACGGCTCATGTAAAATTTTTGCGTTTGCTAAATTAAACGATTTAAGCAAGCAAAATACATTGGATTGCTTTGGTAAGTTTTACCGCGAAGACGTACTACAAAACCCTAAAGGCGATGATCACATGAACATTCGCACATTTATGTTAGCGCCAGAAGCGACTCCATTTTTAGGCCTGAGCTTTGATGGTGAGCCACTAAAAGAGAAATAACACTAAGCTGCTAAATTAAAGCGTTTTTTCCATAAAGTAACGCGTACCAGAGCGTGGATAGTTGTTAAGCTGATACTTAACCACGTATCCGCGCTTTTCATAAAAAGGCTTGGCCTGAAAATCAAGCGTATCGAGCTGTGCGGTCGTTGCACCTAGTTCAGCAGCTGATTGTTCAAGTGCCGTTAGTAATTTATCTGCAAGCCCTTGACCTCGCGCTACACCGCTACACCAGAGCCAACTAATCATCAGCCAATTTCCAAACACACACCCACTAATACCTGCAACAAGCTCACCTTGCTCATCAACAAATTTATAGCCTAATAGCACTCTTTGCGCATCAAAGTGCTGCGCGTTAAATTCAACTATTTTAGTGCGAAGCGCTGAGTTTAACGCATCGGTATTATCTGCTTTTAATTGATACATGTACCGCCCTTAAAGAAGCAGATACTAGCAAACAAACTTAATTAAAAAAGGTTATTTTTTCCATAAGGTACTTCTAGCAAATTGCTGCTTGTTTTTTCGGGTTGGCCGCACATTTCATCGTAAGCGCTAGTATGGCGCAGTACCATTTCGGCGTAGGCTATTTTTTCAAAACGTTTTTGAATATGCAGCGGGCTGAGCGCTTTAACAAACTCGCCATTTTCTTCAGTAACGTAATACTCTACGTTATTTATAATGACAGACACTTGATAGAGCGCCATTTCAAGGGAGTGCGCGACCACTTTTTGTAATGGTTCGTGCTTTTTTAACTCAGAAAATTTCATACCCATAACAATCGCCTTTTAATAAAAAGTAACTTTATAGATACGCACCTTTGCTATAATCGCGATCAAATTATTACATCACTGCCTTTTAAGCTTATGAGCAATAAAATTCGACTCGCTAAATACATTGCTCACGCTGGTGTGTGCTCACGAAAACAAGCATCACGCTTAATAGATGATGGGAGAGTAACGGTAAATAATCGCCCTGCTAATCATATTGATCACGTTAATGAGCAAGACGACGTAATAGTTAATGGCCAAGCAGTAAAAGGGGCTGCCGATTTAGTTTATTTTGCGTATCACAAGCCTGTAGGCATTGACTGCAAATTAAATGAAAGTGACCCTGCCAGCCTTATTCACCATTTGCCTACCCTCACTCGGGTTTACCCCATTGGCCGATTAGATAAAGACTCTCGGGGCTTACTTATTTTGACCAACGACGGAGATTTTTGTAATCAACTTATTCACCCTGACTTCCACCAGCCCAAACGTTATTTAGTCACGGTAGATAAACCTATTAATAACGCGTTTTGCGAAAAAATGGCCGCAGGAATCCCCGTAGATAAACAAGTAACCTTACCGTGTGAAGTAACAAAAATAGCTGACAGCCAGTTTAGTATTATTTTAAAGCAAGGGCTTAACAGACAAATACGTAAAATGGCGCAGTACTGCGGCTTTAAAGTAATTGATTTATATCGGGCACAATTTAGCGAACTTGCTCTTTCAAGACTAAACCTACCTGAAAACCACTATATACAAATTAATAAAACAGATATTTCAAAAATCTAATCTTCGTTTAAATAGCGCACAAAAAAGTTAAAAAATAACCTTGCAAAAATAGATTACAGGTGTAGTCTTAATTTAAAGATTACATTTGTAGGCAATGAAATGATTGAGTTATCAAAAGCAGAATTCGACGTGCTTGATGCGCTTTGGATTAATTACCCAGCAACCGCCAGCCAAATTATTGAGCGCTTAAGCGATGGCAAACAATGGCACGAAAAAACCATTAAAACCCTACTGGGTCGATTAGTTAAAAAAGGCGCACTGACCTTTGAAAAAGACGGCCGCCAATATATTTATACTCCTTGTATGGAGCGCGCCGACTACACATTAAAAGAAAGCAAAAACTTTATTGAGCGCTTTTTTAGTGGCCGCATAGCGCCGCTGGTAAGCGGGTTTGCTAAATCAGAGCAGCTTTCGCAACAAGATATAAACGAGTTAAAAAAGGTCATTGATGACTGGGAAAAAAACCAAAAGTAAGGAGTGGCTATGGATATTCAAACCCTGTTTAACTGGTTACTAGAGCAGCAATTATTACTCAGCATAATGCTTGGCGGGTTTATTATATGTGAGCGTTTTAGTTTAAGGCTGCTTGGCCCAGGCTTTGTGTATAAATTAGTATGCCTAATCCCCGTATCGTTACTGGTTGCAAACTTACCAATTAACATTAAGCCACTACAAAACAGCGCCATTAGCCATTATTTAATAACGCCGAACCAGCCCCTTATTAATAACTTAGGCCTAAATTGGGCCGTGCTTTATGTAGTGGTTAGCCTAGTGCTGTTTAGCGTAGCGTTTGTTGTGCATATTCGCTTTATAAAAAACCTGCAGCTCAATTATTTAATTAATAGCGAACACACTCTAACCTCACACATTAAAACCTATACCAGTAACCATATTGCATCGCCAATGGTGGTAGGTATTTTGCAAAGTAAGCTCATACTGCCTAGTAATTACAAAACCCAGTTTGATAAAGCCACTTTGGCACTTATTTTAGAGCATGAGGCTGTGCACATAAAACGCAAAGATAACCTAATAAATGCCCTGCTGTTACTGACTACTATTTTAATGTGGTTTAACCCGCTCGCGTGGATGGCTTACGCAAGCTTTAGACGCTTGCAGGAGCTAACTTGTGATCAGCGGGTACTTGCCAATAAAACCACACACCAACACATTTTATACAGCAAAGCCTTAGTTAACTGCGCGGCAGCAACGCCCGCAGGCCTAATGGCTTATTCACACTACGGAGATAAAAAAACCATGTTACAACGACTTACCAATATAAAGCACAGTGGCAATCACTCTCGCCTAGCCAAAGGTGGCTTACTGCTAATAGCAACAAGCATGCTTAGCGGTTTAGCCATTGCAAAACAGCCCCAAACTGAAATAACGAAAGAGGAGCATATTTCACCAACAATACGCATTGAACCTGTCTACCCAGCCCAAGCCGCTAAGCAAGGCATTAGCGGCTCGGTTGTATTAAAGTACGATATAGCCGCCAATGGCAGAACAAAAAACATTAGTGTCATTCAATCTAAGCCGTCAGACGTTTTTGATAAATCAGCTAAAGAAGCGCTGGCAAAGTGGGAGTATAAAATCTCTGAGGCAGGCTTTAATGATGTACTTGTACAGCTCGATTTTGCTATAAACAGCGAGGTTGCTAATACCGATTTAATAGAGCGAATTAAAGTATCGCATTAAAGCTAATGAGTGATGCAAGAGCACAAAGCAAGCGCCCTTTTAGGCCGCTTGCTTTGTGGTTTTAACAATAAAATTAAATACTCACTACAATCATGGCAATGGCAGTGCCTAAGCCAATAAACCATACAAGCGAACGTATAATATCTAAGTTCAACCAATAAAAAATGCAATACAAAGTACGCGAAACTATATGAGTAACCGCCAAGGTTTCGGTTACTGCATTTACCGAGTTAGTTCCCAATACCACCGCAATAGCAACGGCAAACACTGCAAGTGATTCAAAACAATTTTGATGAGCAGCGAGCGTTCGCGCACCAAAGCCCGTTAATTTTGCTTGTTGAGAGCGCGGGTGTTTATTGTCGTATTGGCCAAGCTTTGCCATTGCAATGGCCACTGGTATTTTTGCAAAATAAGGCATTAATACAGCAAGTAATGCGCATACTACTAATGTTGTCATAATTTATTCTCTTATTTTAAAACCTAGTTATTTAACCAATACATATAACACACATACACAAAAAAGCCGCCAAGACGTTTTATGACATACGCAGGCGGCTAAACAATAACATCATACTTACTATAGCTAAGTTTACCTATAAAGCAGTGCGGCATAATGTCGCAGGTGATGAATATTCACTATCACCCTTAATGCATCGCATTAATAACTAAAGATTGTTAACTTATAGACCTTATTTTTTTTACCGACGACCCCCATGACCTGGATCTTTTTCACTTTTTTAGCCGCCTTTATGCAAGCATGGCGAAATGCCCTACAAAGTAAATTAAGCGCACATGCAAGTGTAGCTGGCGTAACCCTTTCGCGCTTTATTTTAGCCGGCCCTATTGCTGCAGTGTATTTGTATGGTCTTTATCAATATAAAGACACAGCCATGCCTACGTTTAATAATGCCTTTTGGGGGTTTGTTATTGGCGCAAGTGTTATGCAAATACTCGCCACCGGCTTAATGGTAAAACTGTTTAAAATGAATAATTACGCCATAGGTGCAGGGCTTGCTAAAAGTGAGGCATTAGTAGCGGCTATTTTAGGGGTATTGTTTTTTGGTTCTGCGCTCAGCCTTCTTGGTTGGCTGGGTGTATTTTTAGGTGCTATTGCGGTGCTTTTACTTAGCGGCATAACCAGTGTAAAACACTTTGATGCTAAAACAGCGTTACTTGGCCTTTCCTGTGGTACCAGCTTTGCCCATACATCGCTGTGGGTGCGTGAAGCGAGCTTAAATTCAGGGTTATTGTTTCCACACTCAGCTGCATGGGTTTTACTGTTTGTAATAAGCCTACAAACGCTTATATTACTTGGCTATTTATTACTAAAAGAGCCACACACTGTTGGCAAACTTTGGCAATATAAAGGCACCACTGCCGCAATTAGTACTTTTAGCTGTGTAGGCTCTATTGGCTGGTTTAGCGCGATGAGTTTACAGCACGTAGCGTATGTTAAAACGCTTGGTCAGGTTGAGGTATTTTTTACCATGCTAATTGCTGTACTTTGGCTCAAACAGCCACTTAAAAAGCAAGATACCGCGGGCTTAATACTTATAGCCATTGCCGCTGTTTTAGTAATGCTGCCAAATTGAGAACATAAAAAAGCGCAGGCTTTTAAACCTGCGCTACTATAGGCTGCTTATAACTTTTAAAGCGAGTATTAAGCGCTCTTTTTAAGAGCTAATTTTTAGCGTTATCACACCGCAAATGATCATGAGTACACCAGCAATACGGCCAAAAGTGGCTGCATCACCGTAAAGTAATATACCCACTAAAAACGTACCCGCAGCACCTATTCCGGTCCATACGGCGTAAGAAGTCCCCATTGATATTTGCTTTTGTGCAAGCCACAACATAAAACCACTGGCTGTTAAAAATGCAATAGCCATTACTATACCCTGCCAGCGTGTGTCGGGATTTTGTGAAATTTTTAAACCAATTGGCCAGCCTATTTCAAGCAAGCCGGCAATGACTAAATAAATCCATGCCATTAAACATCTCTCTTTTTCAAAATTACGTCGTATAAGTCTTCGCGGCGATCTTTTAAATTGCGCACCGTACCTTCGCTATGAAGAATTTTTAGCTTATCCATATCAAGGTCGCTGAATAGTAACATTTCGGTATTAGGTGTGGCTTCATTTAATGTTGCATCGTGCGGAAAAGAAAAGTCAGACGGGGTCAACACTGCCGATTGCGAGTACTGTACGTCTAGGCTTTCTACCTCAGGTAAGTTACCCACTGAACCTGCAATAACCACATAACATTCGTTTTCGATTGCGCGCGCTTGCGCACAATGGCGAACCCGTAAATAACTATTTTTAGTATCGGTCCAAAACGGCACAAAGAGTATATCAAGCCCCTGCTTGGCTAATATGCGCGAAAGCTCTGGGAACTCTACATCGTAACAAATTTGAATACCTACACGCCCAGCATCGGTATCAAACACGGCAATTTTGTCGCCGCCTTGAATCACCCAGTCATTTTGTTCATGCGGGGTTATGTGTATTTTGCGCTGCTCGTCTATTTTACCGCTACGGTGGCATAAGTAACTTACGTTATAAATTTTATCGTCTTCGGCAAGTGGCATAGAGCCGGTAATAATATTGGCGTTATATTCTATTGCCATACGCGACATCGCGTTTTTAAATGTTTCGGTATATTCGGCTAAAAAGCGGATTGCTTCGGTTTGATTATTCTGATCGCCTAAACCCATAAGTGGCGCGTTAAAAAATTCCGGAAATAATATAAAGTCGCTTTTGTAGTCAGATACCGTATCTACAAAGTATTCTACCTGCTTGAGCATTTCGTCAACCGACTCTACACAGCGCATTTGCCATTGCACCGCACCTATACGCACTATCGATTTAGTTGATTCGAGCACGGTGTCGGTTGGCTCGTACATTATGTTATTCCACTCAAGCAAGGTGGCGTAACCTACAGACTCTTGATCCTCCGGCAGGTACTTTTTAAGTAACCGTTTTACCTGAAAGTCGTTAGAAAGCTGAAAACTTAAAATTGGGTCGTAAAGCTCTTTTTGGTCAACCTTTTCAATGTATTCCATTGGCGTCATTTCACTGCTGTGGTTGTAATAACGCGGAATACGGCCACCGGCTAAAATAGCGCGTAAGTTATATTGGCGGCACAACTCTTTACGGGCATCGTATAATCTTCGCCCTAAGCGCATGCCTCGGTGGGTTTCGCTAATTGCTACATCTAAACCGTATAGCGCATCGCCGTCGGAGTCACTAAATACACGGTCGTGCCCATCGGCTATGTCTTCGTAAGTGTGAGGATTTGAAAAACGCGCGTAGTCTACTTGCACGCTTAGTGCTAAGCCCACCAGCACGCCATCATCTACAATGCCTATTTGCCCTTCAGGGAACTGATCTATCAATCTAAAAATAGTATGGCTTGGCCACGCGCCACCTAAATCAGGATAAGCCTGATCCATCAAGGTTTTAATTTGCGGATACTGCTCTTTTGTTAGGTTACAAATTTCTAGGTGGGTTTTTTCTGCCGACATACACAACTCCTTTGGGCATAATAAAATAAAAGCCGAATGTACGCTAAAGTACACTCAGCTTTGTATCATGTTTTTTACGTTACGCGTACTACTTTAAGCTGCGATAAAAAAGTGTAGTCACTTTCTCTTTTGGCAACCAGCCTGCGTATTCAAGGCCAAGCTCTGCCAATGGATCGGCTTTTAGTACTTGCTCTAAGCTTGCGTCATTTTGCATTGCTTTTAGCATTAAATCTTTGGCTTTTTTAACAAGTTTAGCATACGTTTCCAGCCCTGAACGGTCACTTACCGGCCCATGCCCGGGTATCACTATGGTGCGCTCGTCTATTTGCTTAATAACGTCATTTACGGCTGCTAATATTCCGTCAACACTGCCGCCGCTATCTACATCAACAAACGGCAAGCTGCCAAAGTTAAAGTAAATATCGCCCATGTGCACTATGTTATCGTTATTAAAAAATATCACCGAATCACCGTCGGTGTGTGCATAGGCGTAGTGCACTACATGGGCGTGTTCGTTATTAAAATGCAGTTTTAAATCGTGGCCAAAGCTAATGCGTGGCAGGTAATCTGAGTTTGCACCGTGTTTTTCTTCTAATCGCTTATGTACGTTGTCGTGCGCAATGACATGCGCACCGGCTTTGGCAAAGTTTTCGTTGCCGCCAGTGTGGTCGCCATGATGATGCGTATTAATTACAAACTCTGCACTACCGGGTTTTAAATCGCTAATGGTTTTTTTAATGTCGTTTGAAAGCTTAGCAAATTGGTCATCAATAATGTAAATGCCATCTTCCCCTACACTTGCGGCAATGTTACCGCCTTGGCCAAACAGTACATACACACTGTCGCTTAGTTTTTCTGCCGTTACCGGATTTTCATCTGCATGTGTTGCACTGCTAAGTAATAAGCCTGTTATTAATGCGGGTAGTATTTTTTTCATTTTAGTTCTCTGTTGATTTATTAATGATTATATAGAACGTGATTAACTGTAATTTAGTTCATCGTGCTGGCTCTATCACTATTTGATGTATTAGCGTTTGTGGTAGTAAAGGCGTGTGCTTACCTTCAATGTAGTCACTAAAGCCTGCACGGTAAAACGCGGATAGCGGATGCCCCGACTGCCCACCGGGCACTGCCATAATGGCGTTTTCTAAATGCCCAGGTTGGGCAATAAAGCGCTGCGATGCACCAAAGCTTTTGCCTTGTACGGCGGGCATGTAGCTATCGCCAAAAGCTGGCGCTATAGGCATATTTAAAAGCTTAGCCAGTATGGGCATTTGTTTAGCAAACGGGTGCTCAATATTAAGCGCATTAACTTTACCCCACTGCCAATTTTGCAAGTTATCCCCATACTCAGCCCCAAGTACTGTCACTGTTTGGCTGAATGCACCTAATAACTGCTCGTCCCAATTTTTATACTCAGGGTTTACCCATGAGCCCGGCCTATCTTTAATAAGCTGCCATATAGCTGGTTCTAGATCGCGTTTTACATATCTAAGCGTGGCGTCTTGCTCATTAAGTTTGTTCTCCATGCTTGCAAATACAGTATTAATTAATGTGCTGCGGTAGTGTTTAACTAAGGTGTAACCTACCGAGCTTGCACATGCGCATTGCTGCCAGTTTTCAAGTGCACTTATGTACTGTGCGTTTTTGGCTTTGTCTTTTTTAAGCTGATTAAGTAGCAATGTATGCCAAGGCATTAAAAAGCGGGCTTGATTATCAAGCTGTAGCGCGTAAAAGTCGCTCTCAGCAAAGCTTTGTTTTTCAAATAACCTATCACGAATTTGGCTTGAACGTGCGCCTAGCGCGTACCCGCCATTGCCAAAGCGTGCATTATCAGTGGCCGACACCACGCGGGAATTACCTGTCCATAATCGCCCATTTCGCGGGTTTTTAACATAAGGGCGCTGATGCTCATTTTGCTGCCAGTCGGGTGAGTATTCGTTTGCATTAACACTTAGCTCACTCGGTGTTTTACGCGCCGGTATAGCGCCAATATGTTGCCATGCAGCACTGCCTTGGCTATCTACCACCATTAAATTTTGTACCGGAATACCCACATCGCTTGCCACATCTAGCGCATCATCTACGCTAGTGGCTTGCTCTAGTTTGAGCAGATCCATGTTTACAGCATAAAGTTGGTGTGCAGCCCAGCTAAGTGCATAAGGCTGTTTATTTATATATTTTACTGGGCCGTATTCGCTCATGGTTAATGAGTAATCGTCCACGTCGCCACTAGGCAGTGCGATAGGCTCATTGACTTGCCATCTTTTATTATCGTTACTTAAAGCAACCCAATCGGCCGTGTCTATGTAGCCGTTAGTAAAGCCCCAGGCAATTTTATTATTGGTACCCACCACAATAGCAGGGGCGCCGGGTAGCGATACGCCAGTTACCTGAGCTTGCTCGCCATTTTGTGTGTAATTAAGCTGCGCCCTGTACCAAATAACCGGCACCGCCATAGATAAATGCATATCATCAGAGAGCATGGCTGCTCCCGTTTGGGTATGCGCACCGGTTACTGCCCAGTTATTGCTACCGCGCTCTTGGTTTGCCTGAATATTTTTAACCGTGTGCTGTGCTTGCTCTGGAAGTTGAGGAATGGTGCCTGTAAACGGGGCAAGTTTACTGCCATCAAGCGCCGCTTGGTATTGGCTAGGTTGTGTTAAAAAATCAACCATGTGTTGTCCGTATGCTTGCTCAATATGTATGAGAGCTTCATCTCGCTCAAAGGTGGCACTTTGCAAATCAAGGTACATGCTAAATATAACTAATAGGCTATCTTCACTTTCCCATGGTTTTTGCGCTCCGCCTGTAAGTAAATACTCAAAGCTTGCAAAGCCAACTTGTGCCAGCCCTTCGTTTACACCTTGGGCGTAGCTGTTTAATAGTTGTTTATCACTTTCGGGTAAGGTGTTTAATATAGCGCGGCTGCGTTTTCGCAATTGATGAAAGCGCATTTTTTTATCAAGCCCAAGGGCCGCTTTACCAAATAACTCACTAAGCTCACCGGCGGCGTTACGTCTTAATAAATCCATTTGAAAAAAACGGTCTTGCCCATGCGCATAGCCTAACCCGTATGCGGCGCTATTGCGGTTTTCGGCCTTTATAACCGCCTGTCCTAGTGCATCACGCGAAATAGTAACCGGCTTATTAATTGCTGTACTTTGGCCTTTACCATCAAGTGTGGGCATACTTAAACTTAATACGCCATACACAAGCGCTGTACCAGCTAACCCTAAAACCACAACGAGTAACACTAGCCATTTGATTACTTTAAACATTAATTTGTCCTTTGCACCATTTGTTGTACATATAATAACCATAGTTTTATTAAATAATAATGTTCTTACTCGCAAAGGGTGAAATAAACATCAAAATCCACGATAATAGCCATTCCACATTTTGTGCAGATCTAGTTGAGACTCATATGACTGAAAAAACATTTATCAAAGGTAAAGACCGCGACCTAGAATCGTCTATCTCTACCATGCAAAACAAGTTAAAAGCGCTAAACATCAATGTTGAAGAAGCACTTTGGCTTAACCCTGTAGCTAACTGTTATTCAGTTCATATAAAAGACAGCGACTGCGGTGTAATGTTTACCAATGGTAAAGGCGCAACCGATAAAGCATCTATCGCCTCTGCGTTAGGTGAATACTTTGAACGATTAAGCTGTAATTACTTTTTTGCCGACTTTTACCTAGGTGAAGAATTTGCAAACAGCGACTTTACTCATTATCCAAATGAGAAATGGTTTAAAGTTGAAGGCAATGAAGTGCCAGAGGGCATAATGGACGAAAGCCTTTGGGATTACTTTGACCCAGAGCGTGAGCTTAATGCCTCACACCTTTTTGACTTTAACTCAGGTAATAACGAGCGCGGCATTTGTACATTGCCATACACGCGCCAACGCGATAACCAAGACGTATACATTCCGGTAAACGTAATTGGTAATATTTTTGTTTCTAACGGCATGAGCGCTGGTAATACTAAGTTTGAAGCACGTGTACAAGGGCTATCAGAAGTATTTGAGCGCGCCATTAAAAACCGTATTATCGCAGAAGGTATTTGTTTACCTATCGTCCCTGAAGAGGTTGTAAAGCAATACCCTAAAATTCACGAAGCGTGTGAAGAGCTACGCAGCCATGGTTTTCATTTACGTATTGCCGATGCATCACTTGGCGGTAAATACCCTGTAATGAGCGTAACGCTTATTAACCCTGTTGATGGCTCTGTGTTTGCCTCATTTGGTGCTCACCCATCATTTGAAGTTGCACTTGAGCGTACCGTTACTGAGTTACTACAAGGTCGTCGCCTTGATCAACTTGATGTGTTCCAACCAGCTACTTTTGACAACGATGAAGTTGCAACGCCTGAAAACATTGAGCTGCACTTTATCGACTCAAGCGGTTTAATCTCGCATGACTTTTTCCGTGCCGACGCCGACTTTGACTTTGTTCATTGGGACTTTAGCGGTACAACAGAGCAAGAATACAACTTCTGTACTGACTTAATTCACAGCATGGGCCACGACATTTACATTATGGATTACACACACTTAAACGTGTATGCATGTCGTATTTTAGTACCAGGCATGTCAGACATTTACCCAGTAGATGAACTAATTTGGCGTAACAACAACGAAGGCGCTAAATTCCGTGAAGCATTCCTATCGCTTGATCAGTACGATGCGCAGCAGTGGATGGACATTTACGACAGCCTAGAAGAAGCAGGCCACAGCGATATTATTCGTGCTGCTGAATTTATTGGCCTTGCCACCGATGCCGATACACCATGGCATACACTGCGTATTGGTGAGCTTAAAGCGCACTTATGTTTAGCCGCAGGCAACGAAGAAGCCATTGATTGGGTAGACTGGATACTACACACAGGCCAAGTAAACGAAGATGCAATGCGTCACTTCCGCTGTTTAAAAGCCATTCTTGAAATTAAATACGATGACGAGCGCGACTACGCCGACTACCAAGATGCACTGGGTTTAATGTTTGGCAGCGATAACGTAACGCTGGCTATTGAAATAGCAGAAGGCCGTAAATTATTTAATGGTTTAACCTTCCCAGGTTTATCGCTTGAAGGCTTTAAAAAGCATGCAGCACTACTTGATGGTTACCGTAAGTTACATGTCGCTAAGCAAAACCATTGGGCACGTGAAGTAACCGATGCTTAATAGTTAAACTACTAATTATAAAAATAAAACGGCGCTAATTTATCAGCGCCGTTTTTATTTATACAATAAATTAGCTATAGTTAAATTGCCTAAAATAACAGCATGACTTAGCCAATGCCGCCAAAAAATAACAACAAAAAAAACACTACCAGCAACTATAAGCTGACCTTTTGGTTATCGCTTACGCTAATAATACTAGTGAGCATTGTATTAGATAGAATTAACTACAATCGCGCAAAAGACGCCCACCGCCTACAAATTTTATCTCAAGTAAGTACATACCGTGCACAACTCGAAGCCACCTTGGTATCAAACATTCAGCTTGTTCGTGGATTAGCGGTTGCTGTATCAGCTGAACCTGAGTTACAACAAGCACGGTTTGAACAAATTGCCGCGCCTTTGTTTAAAACCTCCAGTGAGCTGCGCCATATTGGTGGTGCACCCGACATGATAATTCGTATGTCTTACCCACTAAAAGGTAACGAAAAAGCCATTGGCTTAAACTTTTTAGAAAACAAAAACCAACGCCTAGATGCCATTAGAGCCCGTGATACCAATACTATTGTTATGGCAGGACCACTTAAACTAGTGCAAGGCGACATTGCCCTCATTGCCAGAGTGCCTGTTTATATTCCGCCCGAAAACCGCTTTTGGGGGTTATTATCGGTAGTGCTCGACATTGAAAAAGTGTATAAAAACTCAGGCATAAAAGAGCTTGAAAAAAACTACAACATTGCTATTCAAGGGCGTCATGGTTTAGGAAAAAAAGGCGAGTTTTTTTATGGCAATAACAATATAACCTCACAAGAGCCGCTTGATTTTACGCTCAATTTTCAAGGGGGAAGCTGGCAATTATACGTAGCCCCTAAAGAAGGTTGGAGCCCCGCACCTTCAACTATATGGCCGCTTAGAATCGCCATTATAATTATTTGCGGATTACTAATATGGGCGTTCTTATTCTTTTTAAAAATGCTAAACCGCCAGCAACAAAACGAAAAAATGCTGGAGGCAATGAGTGACCTTGCCCAAATTGGGGCGTGGTCATTTAATTTAGAAACCAAACAAGTGTATTGGTCAGATATGACCAAAAAAATCTTTAAATACCCGCTAAACAAAGAGCCTACCTGGCCTACAAACTTAAATTACTTTAAAGCAGGCGAAAGCAGAGAACGTATCACTCAGCTAGTTGAATCTGCAATTAAAGAAGGCAAAAGTTACGAGGCCGAACTTGAAGTAATTGACTCTGAAGGGCGCGAAATGTGGGTGCTTATTCATGGTGAAGCTGAGCGCAAAAACGAGCGCTGTGTAAGAATATTTGGCTCATTGCAAAATATTGATACCCGTAAGCGCATTGAACTTGAAAACAGCAAAATTGCCCTACATAACGAAATTTTAGCGTCGCTTACAGCCAACGACCTTATTTTAAGTGGCCAATTAAGCCAATCTAAACAAGTTATTACTGAATCTATTTGCCATGCATTAAACATTGAGCAAGCCAGTATTTGGTTTTTTAATAGCTCAAAAACCTCATTGAGTCCTATAGCAGCCCATAATATTGAAAACAGAATGGGTAATAATAATGCGGTATGGCTTAAAAAAGAGGCGCCTGATTTTTTTGAAGCCATAGAAAAACACGCTGTGTTTAGCACCAGTGATGCCCAAAATCACCCTCTACTAAAACCCCTTAAAGCGCATTACTTTGCGCCGCTCAATATTAATGCCATGCTGTGCGCAATCATACCGGCGGGAAATGGCACCATTGGCATAATATGCGCTGAGCAATGTGCTTCAATGCGCCCGTGGTCACGTAACGAAGAAAGCTTTTTAATTGCTGTAGCCGCTCTCGTGGGCAGCTTGCATTCAAGTCAGCAACGTATTGAAACAGAGCAACAGCTAGTCACCGCCAAAGAAGCTGCAGAGCAAGCAGTAATGGCTAAAAGTGAATTTTTAGCCAGTATGAGCCACGAAATAAGAACCCCCATGAACGGCGTACTGGGCATGCTAAATATTATCAAGCGCACCCAGCTCAACCAGCAGCAAGAGCACCATATTGAGCTTGCACAATCTTCAGCTCAGTCGCTGTTAAATATAATTAACGACATTTTAGACTTTTCTAAAATTGAAGCAGGTAAACTTGATATAGAAAATGTGCAATTTAACTTACCTAAATTACTTGGTGAAGTTGTTGAGTCGTTTGCGCTTAAAGTGGAGCAAAACAATACCAATCTCATTTTAGATGCCACCCAAATTACTATCAGTGAAATAATTAGCGATCCGAATAGGTTGCGTCAAATTTTAAATAACCTGATTGGCAATGCCGTTAAGTTTACTATTGATGGGCAAATTCTGGTGACCGCGCAGATAGATGAAACCACCGATGGCAGTTTTTTACATTGCTCTATTATTGATACCGGCATAGGAATAGACGCAGAAAAACAAAAAACCTTATTCGACTCATTCACTCAGGCCGATGCCTCAACCACCCGCCAGTTTGGCGGCACAGGCCTTGGCCTAGCTATTGTTAAGCAGCTTTGTGAACTCATGGAAGGCGAAGTAAGCGTAACCAGCATGCTAAATGAAGGCAGTACTTTTTCGTTTTCTATAAAAATACAGCCACGTTTAACTAAAGCGCAAGATTTACCCAGCCACTTAATTAATAACAAACATATTTTAATTATTGATGCCTGCACACTTAACGCCAATATTGCCGCCAAACAATTACGCGCTTGGGGCGCACACGTTAATATTTTAAATGACTATAGCGGCATCATTAATTATTTTGATAACTGCGATACCCAGCCAGATGCATTGCTAGTCGATTATCATTTTTTTGAGCAAGCTGCGCACCCACAAATAAATACATTAAAAAACCGAGTAACCACCAAGCAAAGCAAACTCGTTGTTATGGCACCGATGAGTTATTCGCAAGAGCATAACAACATTGGCATAAATATAGACTGCCTGATATTTAAACCGCTTACTCCGTCAGATTTATTTGATTCACTCACTAACGATAAATACATTGAGCAACAACAGCGCCAAGCACAACTGAAAAATGAGTTAACCGAAAAGCCCAAAGAAATATCAGCGCAGGCGCAAGTGCTTTTAGTAGAAGATAACAAAGTAAATCAGGTGGTGGCCTCAGCGTTGTTAAAACAAGTTGGGCTTACCTTTGATATTGCACAAAACGGCCAAGATGCACTAGATAAGCTAAACAGCAGCCAAGACAAAAAATACCAGTTAGTTTTAATGGACTGCCAAATGCCCGTGATGGATGGCTACCAAGCCACGCAAGCTATACGCGAAGGAAAAGCGGGCAAGCATAATAAACATATTACAATCATTGCGTTAACGGCAAACGCAATGCAGGGCGATAGAGAGAAGTGCCTCGATGCAGGAATGAACGATTATTTAACCAAACCTTTAGATTCCGCAGCACTAGAGCCTAAATTACAACAATGGCTTGGTACACAATAAAGGTGTAAGCTAAAAATACTGTTTACTAATAAAGAAAAGCCATGCATTTATCAGCAAATCAGCAGCGCGTTATTGGCTGCCTTTTAGAAAAACAAAGCACTACACCCGAGCATTATCCACTGTCGTTGAACGCACTGACGAATGCGTGTAACCAAAAATCAAATCGAGACCCGGTTGTAAACTTGAGCGAAAGTGAGGTGCAACAAACACTTGATGAGCTTATAAGTCAGCGCCTTGTAACGCTAGACGAAGGGCTTTCGGGACGAGTTAATAAATACGATCACCGTTTTTGTAATACAGAATTTAGTAGTTTACAGTTGAGCACGCAGCAACGGGCAATTATATGTTTACTGCTGTTACGCGGCGCACAAACACCCGGTGAGCTAAGAACGCGCAGCGCTCGCCTAGCTGAATTTACAAACGTTAGCGAAGTAGAAACCGCCCTGAGCGCGTTAGCAAAAGATGACTACGTAACAAAGCTTGAGCGCGAGCCCGGCAAACGAGAAAGCCGCTACATGCACCTTTTTGCTGACCCAGCAATAGCGCCAAGCCCAGCGCCAGCTACAGAAGTCGCAGAAGTTAAAAACGATGAAATTAACGAGTTACTTGCAGAAATTGAGGAACTAAAAGCTGAGCTTAGCCGTATAAAAGCACATTTAGGACTTTAATTAATAACCACTAAACCAGATAATGTAAGCCTATTTAAAAACAACTTATTAAATAACGAGGAGCTGGCCATGCGCGCCGAAATTATGGCTGAAATGAAAGTTCAGCCAACTATTGATGTAAACGCCGAAATTACCCGTCGAGTTAACTTTATAAAAGCACGTTTAGTGGCAGCCCATAGTGTATCGCTAGTGCTTGGAATTAGCGGCGGTGTTGACTCATCGACCTGCGGGCGCTTGTGCCAATTAGCCGTAGATGAACTAAACGCAGAGCAAAACACTAATAAGTACCAATTTATTGCGGTTCGTTTGCCATACGGTGTACAAGCAGATGAAGACGAAGCGCAAATGGCCGTTGATTTTATCAAGCCAAGTAAACGCATGACCGTTAACGTAAAACCTGCTGCCGATGCATTACACGAGCAAGCTATGGCGGCAGTAGTAGGCAGTGGTGAAGAGCTACCAGAGCAAGCTAAAATTGACTTTGTAAAAGGTAATGTAAAAGCACGCCAACGCATGGTAGCGCAATACGAAATAGCTGGTTTTTGCCAAGGCCTCGTTGTAGGTACCGATCACAGCGCTGAAAACATTACTGGTTTTTACACCAAATTTGGTGATGGCGCATGCGATTTAGCCCCGTTATTTGGCTTATCAAAACGTCAAGTTCGCGCACTTGCAACTGCCTTAGGTGCGCCTGAGCTATTAGTAACAAAAGCCCCAACAGCTGATTTAGAAAGTGACCGCCCAGGCCTCACCGATGAAGAAGCATTAGGACTGAGCTATGATCAAATTGACGACTTTTTAGAAGGCAAACCGGTGGCTGCAGAGGTTGAGCAAAAGCTAACTGATATTTATGTTCGCACTCAGCATAAGCGCCAACCCATTCCGACTATTTACGATGATTTATAACGGCTAAACAGCTAGTGCTGCGTATGCACTAGCTGATCTATTCGCCGTAATGTTACGTAAAACAAAAAAACTGATTTATAGTTAATTTTAACGCCTGCCAAAGAGAAAACTGCATTACATGACATCTCCTATTTTAATAACAGGCGCTGGTCAACGTATTGGCCTTGCGCTTGCTAAGCACTTTTTATCGCAAGGCCAAGCTATTATTATTACCTATCGTACGCGCCACGATGCAGTCGACGACTTAGAACAACAAGGCGCCATATGCATACACGCCGATTTTAGCAGCGATGCTGGTATAGCTAGCTTTATTGAAACACTCAAACAGCAAACTCACTCTTTACGTGCCATTGTGCACAATGCCTCTAGCTGGGACTGCGAAGCCAGTAACCCTGATTTTTCGAGTTTGTTTGATAACATGATGCGCATTCATGCCAAAACACCGTATTTAATTAATAACGCCTGTGCACAGCTATTAATGGCATACCAAGCTGATGCTTGCACACCGGCTGACATTATTCATCTTACCGATTACGTTGTTGAAACAGGTAGCCCAAAGCACATTGCCTATGCCGCAAGTAAGGCTGCACTTGATAACTTAACCAAGTCGTTTAGCGCTAAGTACGCACCAAACATAAAGGTAAATTCGGTTGCGCCATCGTTGATTATTTTTAATCAGCACGATGACGAGGCTTACCGTGCTAAAACCCTTAAAAAATCTCTTATGGGTATAGAGCCAGGTTGCCAAGAAATTATTAATAGTATTGATTTATTACTGCGCAGCCACTACATCACAGGCCGCGCTTTGCCTGTTGATGGCGGCCGCCATTTAAAGTAGAACACACATTAAACTGAGAAATTTATGCATGACGATTTAAAGCAAAGCTACCAAAATATTATTACCGCTGTGGGTGAAGATGCAGGCCGAGAAGGTCTTCTCGATACACCAAAACGTGCAGCAAAAGCCATGGAGTATTTAACCAAAGGGTATCGTCAAACGCTTGACGAAATCACCAATAATGCGGTGTTTAGCTCAGACGCTGATGACATGGTACTTGTACAAGATATAGAGCTTTATTCTATGTGTGAGCACCACCTATTGCCATTTATTGGGCGTTGCCATATTGCTTATATTCCCGATGGCAAAGTACTAGGCTTATCTAAATTTGCGCGTATTGTTGATATGTTTGCACGCCGCTTTCAAATTCAAGAGCAGCTTACTCATCAAATTGCTAAAGCCGTTGAGGAAGTAACCGGCGCTAAAGGCGTGGGCGTTATTGTTGAAGCTAAACACATGTGTATGATGATGCGCGGTGTAGAAAAGCAAAACTCAAGTATGCGTACCTCTGTAATGCTAGGTAACTTTAGAAGTGACTCTAAAACGCGTAACGAGTTTTTACAGCTTATTAAGGGTTAATTATGGCCAACGCAATTATTAACGTAACCAACTTACGCTTACGTACATTTATTGGTTTTAACCCAGAAGAACGGGAAAAAAAACAAGATGTAGTGATTAATTTAGAAATTCACTACCCTGCCGATGACGCCTGTAAAACAGACGAAGTGGACCAAGCGCTTAACTATAAAGTGATCACCAAAGAGGTGATAAACCTAGTAGAGCAAGGGCACTTTTTGTTGCTTGAAAAGCTGGTTGCCGAAATACTTGCAGTATGCCATACACATCCAAGCGTGCATTACGCAAAAGCCAGAGTAGATAAACCGCATGCACTGCGCTTTGCCGACTCAGTTTCGCTCACGCTTGACTGGTCAAAGTAACTTTACAAAACCGCTTGTGCACCACTGGCAAGGGCAATAACGGCTAAATACCGCGCGCCTTTGCCAATGCTCACTAATAATAAAAACAGACTAAAACGCACTTTAAATATACCGCCAATTACCGTTAGTGGGTCGCCAACAATCGGCAGCCAAGCAAACAGTAAGCTATATACCCCATATTTTTTAAATTGAGATTGCGCTTTTTCAAGCCCCTTGGCCGATACCGGAAACCACTTTTTGTGCTTAAAACGTAGCACATGAGTTCCCAACCAATAATTAACACAACTTCCTAGCACATTACCTGAAGTCGCGGCTAACCACAGCAGCCACAGATTAGCTTTTGCTTGGCTTATCATGGTAACAAGTACCACTTCTGAAGAACTTGGTAATAAAGTAGCGGACACAAACGCACTAAAAAATAAGGTGATATAAAGCATTAAGTACTTAAAGTAAAAACCCAGCATACAGCTGGGTTTATTAAAGGGTCGTCATTTATTTTATCAAATTTAGACTCAATGGGTAATTAAACTCTTTCCCTTCATTGGCTTTAATACTGGCTAAAACCACCATGATAAAAGAAAAAATAGCCACTAAAGGCAGCAAAACGAGGCCGATTACGGCAAAGACTAGTAAAAAACATACAAAGTAAGCTATAGCCATAGTAATTTGAAAATTAAGCGATTTTTTACCGTGTAAATCGACAATTGGCATTTCATCTTTTTTAATAAGCCATACCACTAATGGCCCAAGTATAGAGCCAAACGGAATAACAAAACCGGCTACAGCGCTTAAATGGCAAAGCATAGCCCATGTTTTTTCGTCTTTTGATAACGGCTCAAGCTGTTGATTTTCTTCCATTACGCTCTCCTTATTAGTTAATACATACTGCCTTTTTATTGAGCAGGTGTCTATATAGAGGCGGCTATATTGTTAAATAACACGCCCTAACCCGCTGTGATAAAAAAGTGATAACTTTGTGAGAGTTTCTTGAGGTGGTTATTCAATACTTAGCCTGAATCATCACTTACAGGAAATAATAATGAAAGCTTCAGCATTTACAGTTGCAACCCTTTTAGCAGTAGCTAGCCAATCAACATTGGCAGCAGAGCTAGAAGTAGAAATTACCAACCTTACTAAAGGCCTTTACTTTACACCGGTACTAATAACAGCACACGATAGCGAAGATAAACTTTTTGAAGTCGCAACCGAAGCCTCTGCTGCACTGCAAGCAATGGCTGAAGGCGGCGATATATCAGCACTTGTTACTCAAGCGTCAGCATCGAGCAGCGATATTGCAGAAAACCCAGCGGCAGGCCTTTTAGCACCCGCGGCATCTGCAACAGCAGAGCTCACAACTACCGATGGCAACGAATACCTATCTGTAGCGGCTATGTTACTGCCAACCAATGATGGCTTTGTAGGCCTTGATAGCTGGAAAGTTCCAACAGAAGCAGGCACCTACACTGTTTACCTCAATGGTTATGATGCAGGTACAGAAGCAAATAACGAACTTGTAGTAGAAGGCTCGGGTGCACCTGGTGTATTAGGTATCCCTGCTGCGCCGGGCGGCCAAGCTGGTACTAACGGTACAGGTATTACAACTGGCGATACAAATACGATGGTGCACATTCACCCCGGCGCCCTTGGCGATGATGACCTAGAACGTGGAAACAGTGATTTGAATAACACTGTACACAGATGGTTAAACCCCGTTGCAAAATTAACTGTGACGGTTAAATAGGAGAGTTAATTATGTCATCTCTTTCTAATTTTAAAAAAAGTGCGCTTATTTTACTGTTAGCCAGCTCAATAGCCGCATGTGGCGATAACGATAATAACGACTCTATTGAAGATCAAGAACCTGTGGTTGTTGTAGAGCCCGAACCTGTTGTTTATGAGTTTACTATCACTTTTAGTAACTTAACGGCTGGACAACCACTATCACCACTCTCGGTCATTGCATTTGATGAAACCCCACCATGGAAATTTGGTGAGACGGCTTCTGTTGGTTTAGAAATGATTGCAGAAAGCGGCGCTAATGAAGAGTACCTTAGCGATGAAAATGCACTTGCTTCAGTCTCGGCTGAAGGTGGTATTGGCCCTGGCGAAACAACCTCTGTAACCCTTTTAGTTGATGCACAAGATGTTCTTAATTTATCTTTTGCTGCCATGCTTGGGAATACAAATGACGCTTTTACCGGTCTTAGTTCTGTAGATGTATCAACATTGGAAGTAGGCAGTTCAATATCACGAACGACGCCCGTTTACGATGCAGGTACGGAAGCAAATACAGAAACAGCTGACACTGTGCCTGGTCCCGCTGCTGGCGGCGAAGGGTTTAACGAAATACGCGACGATATTGCCGATATAATCACAATGCACCCCGGTGTTGTGTCTAATCAAGATGGCTTATCAAACTCTGCACTAGGTGCTGAACATAAGTTTGATAACCCAGTATCAAAAATCGTGATCACTCGTACACAGTAAAACAGCTTGTAATGGGGATGTGAGGCGACACGGATGTCCCTTTTTTACGAGGTTAACCATGCGGCACGAAAAAATACTGGTAGTAGAAGACGACAGAGAAATAGGGCAATTAATAACAACTCAACTTGCTGCGTTAAATTTGCATGTTGACCATGTTGTAAGCGCTGAGCTCGCACTAAAAAAAATAGCAAAACAACCTTACGGGCTTATTTTACTGGATATAAACCTGCCACAAATGGATGGCTTGAGTTTATGCCGTAAAATTAAAGAGCACTACCCTACCATTTCCGTTATTTTACTTACCGCGCTCAGTAGCGATATGGACCGTGTAATTGGTCTTGAAATGGGTGCTGATGACTATATTTGTAAACCCTTTTTTGCTCGCGAATTACAAGCCCGCGTTAAAACACAATTACGCCACCGCTCACAGCTTCTAGCAATTCAAAATAACGAAAACGACAGCCCGAGCAGCGAACAAAGGCTAAATATTGGCTCACTCAATATTGAGTTTAGCTCACATCAAGTTTATTTAGACGAACAAGCACTTAACCTCACCGCCACTGAATTTGATTTACTGGTATATTTTGCTCGCCACCCAAACCATGTTTTTAGCCGCCAGCAATTGCTCGACAAAGTATGGGGGTATCAGCACAGCGGGTACGAGCATACCGTTAACTCACATATAAATAGGCTACGCGCCAAACTTGAGCTACATCATCAAGCGCCTATTATCGAAACCGTTTGGGGCGTTGGCTACAAACTAAACCCAAGCCAACTTACTTAAGAGCCTTATTATGAACCTATCTTTGTATCAAAAATTAGCGGTGTCGTTGGTGGTTATATTTTGCTTTATTTGTGCACTCGTTTACAGCTGGAGTAAACAACTAGAGCTCACCTCAAAACATCATGGCGAGCAAAACCTGCACTTAGCCCTTGCTGAGCATTTAGTACAAGATAACCCATTAATAAAAGAGGGTGTATACGACTACGCAGCCCTAGAAAACCTATTTCATACCTTAATGTTATTAGGCCCCGCATTTGAGTTTTATTTTGTGGATGAAAACGGAAAAATCCTCACTTACTCAGCAGAGCCTGGTAAAGTTAAACGCACTCATATTAATTTAGCCCCCTTAAAAAAGCTGATTAACAACCCAGCTGCAGCGCCAATTTATGGTGATGATCCAAGAAATAAAGCGCAGCAAAAAATATTCTCTGTAGCGCCTGTTTTTAATAACGATAAGCTGCAAGGGTACTTGTATGTAATTATTGGCGGTGAAGCTTACGATACCTCTTTAAACACAATTAAAAATAATGACAAACTATGGCTTGCCGCATTATGGCTTGGAGCTGCACTTGCATTTTTACTGATTGCGATGCTTATTTTACTGCGCTTTTTTACCAACCCTATTCAGCGATTAGCCCGTGATGTAAGCAATATTGAAGCAGCTAATTACAGCCTTACCGATACCAAGCTCAGTAACTATTCAACCCAAAAAAGTAACGAAGTGCACAGTTTAGGCCGTAACATTCAAGCCATGGTTACCCGGATTGACGAGCAATTTAAAGCACTTGAGCAAAGCGATAAACAGCGTAAAGAGCTACTTACCCATTTATCGCACGACTTACGTACGCCTCTTGCCTCTTTGCAGGGGTTTTTAGAGGTGCTTAACCAATCGAGGTCGCAATTAAGCGCTCAAGAACAACAAGAATACTTACATGTATCCCTTAATAACTGCGCGCAGCTTAAACAGCTTATTGAACAAATTTTTGAATTAGCCCATTTAGAAAACGGCGAAATAAGCATTCACAAAGAAACCTTTAATTTAGGTGAGCTTATTTACGACTGCATTGCTAAGTTTTCTCTAACCGCCGAGAAAAAAGGCCTTAACTTAACGGTAGAGCCCGCAATTTGCGATTTTCCTGTTGTAGCCGATATTGCAAAACTTGAGCGTGTTTTAAGTAATTTAATTGATAACGCAATAAGGCACACACCTAAAGGCGGCAGCATAGCTGTAAATGTTAAGCGTATTGATGAAAAGCAATTATTTGTGCAGGTTTCTGACACCGGCGTGGGTATTAAGCATGATGAGCTAAACGCGATTTTTAATCCGCATTACCAGGCTTCAAATTCAAATAACGAAGGGCGCCAACAAGGTGGCTTAGGGCTGGCTATTTGTAAGGGGTTACTAAAACTTATGGACAGTGAAATAAATGTACAAAGTGAGCTGGGCAAAGGCACTATGTTTAGCTTTAACTTGCCGCAAAAAATAAAGGTATAGCCAACGGCTATACCTTTAGAACATTACTTAATTTTGATTTAGTTAGTTTTTAATACCGGCTAAATCAAGCATAAATGCATAGTTTAGCGCAGTATCTTCTAGGCGTTTGAAACGACCAGACGCCCCGCCATGGCCAGCTTCCATATCTATTTTAAACAGCAGTTTATTATCATCTGTTTTATAGTCACGCAGCTTTGCAACCCACTTAGCCGGTTCAAAGTATTGAACTTGTGAGTCATGTAAACCGGTAGTCACTAACATATTAGGATACGCTTGCTTTGAGACTTGATCATACGGCGAGTACGACAGCATGTAATCGTAATACTCTTTTTCATTTGGGTTACCCCACTCACCATACTCATTGGTAGTAAGTGGTATGCTTGCATCAAGCATGGTGGTGACTACATCAACAAAAGGCACTGCTGCAACCACCCCTTTATATAGCTCTGGTGCTTGGTTAACCACCGCGCCCATTAATAAACCACCAGCACTACCACCGTAGGCAAATATTTCGTCTTTTGCGCCATAACCTTGTGCCACTAATGATTTGGTTACATCAACAAAGTCGTTAAAAGTGTTCTTTTTAGTTAATAACTTTCCGTCTTCATACCATGGGCGTCCTAACATTTGCGAACCACGCACATGTGCTATAGCAAACACAAAGCCACGGTCTAATAAGCTTAAACGTGAGCTTGAAAAAGTAGGGTCCATAGTGGCGCCATACGAGCCATAACCATATTGCAGTAACGGGTTTGTGCCATCCTTTTTGAATGCATCTTTACGGTACACTAAGCTCACGGGGACTTTTATACCATCGCGCGCACCTACAAAAATACGCTCCGAGGCATAGTTATATGCGTTAAAATCACCTAACACGGCTTGCTGCTTAAGTAGGGTTTTATCACCCGATTTAAGGTCAATATCGTACGACGAAACCGGTGTCGTCATACTGGTATAATAAACACGTAATTTGTCGCTGTTTATATCGTTGTTGCCATAGCTTGCAATGGTATAGGCACTGTCGTTAAAGCTTAGCGTGTGCTCATCTCCAGTCGATAAATGGCGAACAATAAGGCGCGACTGACCCAACTCTCGCTCTTGATATACAAGGTAGTCTTTAAATAAATCAACGCCTTCTAGCTTAATATCATCGCGCGGCGCAATTACCGTTTGCCAATTTGCTTTATCATGCGCTTTATCTACATCCACCTTCATAAGCTGAAAGTTAACCGCATTTAAGTTAGTTACGATGTAATACGTATTGCCAAGCTTTGAAATACTGTATTCTAGATCGTCCTCACGCTCAATTAAGCGCTTAGGTTTTGCTTTATTATCATCTGCGCTGAGTACCGACATACCAGAGGCATTGGTGCTGCTGTGCCAAATATATATTTCTGAGCCATCTTTGCTCTTACTAATACCCGTGTAATAACTTGTATCAGCTTCTTCGTAAATAAGTTCATCATCGCTTTGCGGTGTACCTAACGTATGGCGAAAAACTTGATAGCCAAGTAAGGTTTGTGCATCTTTTTTAATGTAGTAAAAGGTTTTATTATCGTTTGCCCAAATAACGCCGCCGTTTGTTCCCTCAAGCGTGTCTTCGAGTAATTGGCCTGTGGTTAAATCTTTTACCTTTATGGTGTAAATTCTACGGCTAACGGTGTCTTCCCCGTACGCCATTAAATTTCCGTTAGTACTTACAGATAAGCCACTAACAGCAAAGTAGTCGTGATCTTTGGCCAACGCATTTACATCTAAAATAACTTGCTGATCAGTGCCTTTAAAATCGCTACTGCGAACATAGGTAGGGTATTCGTTTTCGCCACGCGTTTGCGATGAATAAAAATAGTCGCCTTTTTTAACAGGCACCGAGTCATCGTCTTTTTTAATACGCCCTTTTAACTCTTCAAATAACTTATCTTGCAATGTTTGAGTATGCGCAAGCATTGCCTCGGTATAAGCGTTTTCAGCATTTAAGTAACTTATAACGTCTGGCGCTTTACGCTCGTCATCACGCAACCAGTAGTAATCATCAATACGCGTATCGCCATGAATCGTCATTTCATGAGGTACTTTTTTAGCAATTGGCGCCACGGCGCTCACTGGTTTTTCTGTTTGTTGTGTTTGCATAGTAGTTGCTGTATCTGAAGGTGTACTTTTTGGCGCATTATCACACCCGGCTAGCACAGCGAGTGATAACGCGGCTAGCGTGAATGAAGAACGAATCATTATGAAATCTCTATGGTTTTTATTATTGGTGCTATTAAATATACCTAATAATAAAGCGTGGTGTAATTTAGTTTGTGAAGCTATGTAAAAAGGGAGCCGAGGCTCCCTTTAAAATAACGTGCTAGTTATAAAATTACTTTTGTTTACGACGACGCATAAATGCAAACGGCGCAGCAAGTAATGTTAACCAAGCTAGTGAGCCCGATGAACCATTGCTTTCAGGCTCTGGTGTTGGCGTCACTGGCTGAGGGTCTGCAATGGTATCGTTAACAACGATTGATACCATAGTTTCTTCGGCGCTAGTGCCTGATGCTTCACGCACTGTGTATGTAAAGCTATCTTCACCAGAGAACTGTGCATTTGGCGTATAATCAATCGTGCCATCTTCATTCACGGTTGTAGAGCCATTTGCAGGTGCAGAAACCACCTCAACAGTTGATGCCACTAAGCTGCCTTTAATTCTTACACCTTTATGGGCAGAGAATTCTGCGTTTTCTGTTTCTGAAGAGGCTACTGCGTCAAATACAAAACGCGACTCAGCCATATCATTAGCTAATACATCAATAGTCACTGTTTGTTCTTCATCAACTTCTACTGCATCTGCGGCTGTGTAATGGCTGCGATCTTTTGCAAAGGCTTGATATTGAATATCAACAACACCGCCTTTGATTTGATCAACTAAGTAGCCACTACCAATAGCATTACCCGTTGGAACTGTGTCCAGCATTGCACCTATGTTGCCATCAGCAGACTCTACACCCGCTGAGTAAGGTGCAGGTAAATCAGGCACATCAATGTAGTTCATACGAACTTCATCAGTGCCTTCTTTTAAGATCACTTGGAACGTGTACTTATCACCTAAAGAACTACCCCAAAGCTCAACGTCATGCCATTCTACAACTACATAGCCGCTATCAAATTTAGCCACATAAAGATCACCGCCACCGCTCGTGCCACCCGCTAAATCAAAGTCAGCCCAAAGCGGCGCAATAACACCATTAGGTGTACGTGCATTAGGCATTGCTTGAGGGCTCCAAGAGTTAGTTGTATTTACATCTGCACCAACAGCAATAAAGCCGTTATCTGAGATAGTAAATGCTGAGTACTCTTTCCCATCAAAAATAAAGTCAGCTTCAACCGTAATGGTTATCTCATCACACCCGTCAGGACACGCTTGTGGTTCAATGCCTTCATCAGCCAATGAGAAGGTACCTAAGAAATCACTGCTGTTAATAGCAAATTCTTTTGGCCCTAATGTGCCAGTCCAGGTTAGCTCTTTATTGTCTTCACTTAATGTTACTTCACCTGCACCATTAGTCACTTCAACAACAGGGGCAGCACCTTTAAGAAGCTCCGCATTTTCGTCAAGTTTTACATTTACTGATAGCTCGTCAGTGAACAGAGTATTATTAAATTGCACACCCACTTTTGCTGGAGTAGAAGAATTTAAAGAATCGGCATCGACTGTTGCACTAAACACACTGCTATTGGTTGCTTCGTTATCGTAAATAGCAAATGGTAAGTGAGCGATTTGACCTGTCTCAGTATGAGTCCACACTACGTGGCCAAAGTTCCAACCTTTAACATCGTTAAATGTTGAATCAATATCTAAGTTAAACTCAGCTACATCAGTACTTGTTTCTGTACCTTCTGCATCCGTTGAAGTAGAACCATGCGCGCCAAGCATAACGGTGCTAGGCGAAACTGTAATTTCAGCGCCTTGCATATCAGTTACTACTTTTGCAGTCCACTCACCAGCAACATCAGTCATATTTTGCACGGTATTTGAGAAACTACAAACACTTAAACAACTAGGGTCAGCGTAAGAGCCATGATCAAATGTAAGTGCTGCCTCTAGCGCATTAGGCATATCTAATCGACCGGCACCTACATCAAATGCATCAGCTTTGGTTACTAAGTCTTCTTTATGTAGGCCATCCATTTTAGATGAGCTCATAAGCGCCGTTTTGATTTGTACCGCATTCCACTCTGGGTGAGCTTGCTTCATCAATGCTGCTGCACCAGCAACATGAGGGCTTGCCATACTTGTACCTGTAATCGCATTAAAGGTAATACCATTACCTTCATCTGGCGAGTACGCAGATAAAATATCTGTACCTGGCGCTGCAATATCAGGTTTTAAGAAGCTAGGCTCACCATTAGGACCACGCGAACTTGAAGAGTTTACTGCATCAGTAAATTTCTCTTGAATTGTTCTTTTAACACTAGGGTCGAGTGAAGCAATAACCGGCTCTTCAGCTGCAGTTAACAGCTCAACCAAGCTTAAACCATCTTCTTGACTAATCGCTGAGGCTGGAATTGTGGCGTCATCCATAGACATGCCCATTGCACCGCCAGCAACATTGTTGTGGATAATTACCGCTGTTGCACCTGCTTTCGCCGCATTTTCAGCTTTGGCTGAAAACGCACAGCTACCACGAGAGATTAATGCTACAGAGTCTGCAAATGAGATATCTTCAGCAAACTCTTCACACCCTTCAAAATTATCAGGAGCAATCACTTGCGCTGAAATAATAGGAAGTGAAATAGGGTCTGTTAATAAACCATTGCTTCCTTCAATACTTAAATAGGTTTCACCTGCCACTTCAATTTGTTGAGAGAAGAAACGCCCTGTTTGCGTATTGGCAACTGTTAAACCAGACTCAATACAGCTAGGGCAACCAATAGTTTGTGCGCCGTTACCATCGTTACCCGCTGCAGTTACAACCACTACACCCGCTTCTTCTGCAGCTGTGAATAAATCACTGTATGCACTGCTTGATGGATTACCACCTGCACCACCGCCCCACGAGTTATTAATTACGTCTGCGCCATCTTTAATGGCCGCTTCTAATGCCCCCATTAGTGCAACGGTAGTACCGCTGCCTCGTCCATCGGCTGTGTGCCAAAGCGCTTTATAAGCCATTAACTGTGCCGCTGGTGCAACACCTGAAATTGACACGTTATTGTCTTGGTAAGTAATTTCAATTGGGTTACCTACAGCAGTACCAGCAACATGCGTTCCGTGACCGTCGTAACCGAGTGGAGAACCTATATATTCGTCAGGGTGAACATCACTTGGTGTTGGGCCAAATGCACGCGCCACAATTAATTTATTATTACAAAAATCGGCTTCACCACCCTCTATACGACAGTAATCTGGGTTTTCTGCAATGTAAGCCGCTTCTTCCTCACTAAACTCTGCAGCTGCGAAACCCACATCTGAAAACATAGGGTTTTCTGGGCGAATACCCGAGTCAATAATAGCAACTTTAACCCCTTTACCAGCTTCAGACTGACCACCAAGCGCCTGCCATGCCTCAACGCCTCTAATCACATCAATAGAAGCATCCATTAATGTGTGGTACTCAGTATCTAAAAATACTTTTTTTACACCCGCAAGTTTAGCGAGTTTTTCACGTTGACCTTGCTCACCTTCTACCACGATACCGTTGAATAACGTACTAAATGAATGTGAAACTGAGCCACCGCTAACAGATGCGGCTACTTGCGCTACACTTTTTTGTTTTGCTTTTAAGTAGCTGCTGTACTTTAACGCAGGTGCTGAAGATAGATTAACTTTACTATCCCCAGTTACTGCTGCAGAGGTTGCTTCAAGCCCTGCAATGCCGCCTTTGTAGGTTGCTAGCGGCTCGTCTTCAAGCTGGATAATATAGCGTGCTTTAGTAGAAATGGTTTTATCTTGAGAGTATGTTTTTACACTTGATGTTTCTGGGACATATCCTTTAGATAAATCAGGTGCGGCGGCTGCACCGTATGACATCATAGCTAAACCTATAGCTGATGAAATAGCGGTTCTTTTCAGTGTTATATTAGACATTATTTCCCCTGGAGTGAGTTTTATATTATTGTATTTACTCAATTCAATGTGATTAGAATTGTGATTTTAATATAGAACTACAGCTCTCAAGCTAGCAACAACTCAATTACAAGTGGATTACAAAACTGCAGGAATAGCATCGCAAAAACATCACAACAAACTAATTTTAAATAAGTTTTTCCATTTCTGTAATTTGTAAATCACTGTAAACAAAACCTAACTTCTCTATGGAAAATGAATGAGTAACGACGTTATAAATATTTTAACCATGGCTAAAGTAATTCAGACAGCCGTCGCCCCAGTCTTTTTAATTACGGGTATTGCTGCCACGCTCGGAGTTTTATCTAATCGCTTAGCCCGCATTACTGACCGTGCGCGACAACTTGAGCGAAAACTCAAGGTAAGCACCGATGAAGACTTTAATAAAACCCTAGCCACAGAGCTGCGAGCCCTGTTAAAGCGCTCTCGATGTATTCACATTGCTTTTAGTATGAGCGTGCTAAGCGCCTTGCTAGTATGTGCTGTGGTTATGCTGTTGTTTTTATCACACATTCAGTCTATTAATTTAGGGGTAACAATTGCCAGCTGTTTTGTGGCTGCAATGGCCTTATTAATATGTGGGTTTATGTCGCTACTTGGCGAGGTATTTTTGGCCACACGTAGTATGCGCCGAGGGATGATATTTGCTGATATTAACGATTAGCAATAAAAAAGCCCGAGATTTTCTCGGGCTTTTATCACAACATTTTAATTTTATTGTGCAGTATAAATAGTCTCTAGCACTTCAATTCGCGCTTCTATAGTATAATCAGATGACTTTAACTGCTCTGCAGCAGCTAAAATATCTTGGCCATCATTAACAGCTAAAACCGCTATTTTAGTACCTGGGAAAACAGACACTACCTTTAAGCCAGACAGCTGAGCTACCTCTGTTGCGTTCATGCCATCTTTAAGCAAAACAGTAATATTGCCAGAAAGCGACGTTAAGTTGTTTGTTAGGACATTACGTACCAGTGTACCTTTTGTTACTAACGATGAAGCCTCAGAAGACTCAACAACCGCCATCTCACCTTTAGTAGAAACAACATACTCATCAGCAGCAACACTTGTTGGTACTAAACGTAAGTTTTTTTCTACAACGTAAGAGCCAAAGTCGGTTTTGCTGTATTTCACACTATTTACCGGCTTTTTTGGAAGTTGCAGCTCTTTATCCGCTACTGAACTCGCTGTTGCACTTAGAGAAATACACGCAGCAGCACCTAAAATAACTAATTTATTCATTTTCATATCTATATTCCTTACTCTTGACCTGCGTGACCAAATGCTCTCAACGAAACGCCTTCTAAAACGCTTGCGGCACGGTTATTTGAAATACCTACGGCACCAAGTCCGTTATCCCCGCCATCGCTGAATGCAAAGCTATCTGCTGCAGCATCAAGAACACGAATAGTCCAAGTACCTTTTGTTGTCTCGCCATAGAAAGCATTAGACAGTAGTACCGCATCTTTTAAAACATAGCCTGTGTTCCAACCGTTAGTAAAGCTATAAGCTGGGTAAAATAGAGCTTGCTTAGACGCTAGTAATACACTGCGTGTGCCTGATGGAGACGTCACTTCAATTGCTAAATCGGTACCAGCAGATGTTTGCGTACCATCCGCTAAACCAAAGCCCATTTCAGTATTGCTCACATCAAACTTAAACTGCATTGCTTCAATGTTTAGCTCTTCTTCAACAGTGATTTGCTGTGTAACACCCGCGGCACTGTTATCTGGGATTTCTAGTGTAAGAGCCTCTTCTTCAACAACAGAGCCAACACCACTCCAATCTGTAATAACTTGCTCACCTAATGCTACGTCGTACTCTTTTGCCATCGCAACTGCAGCACCAGCATCTACACGTCCAAAACCGTATAAGTTATTAAAGTTATAACCTGCTGCATTTTCAACCCAGCCGTCATGCGCTACAAATTCACCTTCACCAACGCTAAGCGTTACAACTTCATCTTCTGCATCGTTAACTGTGCTTGTAGTAGCTAAGATATGACGAACATCGCGCCATGTTAGCTCTGAATTAGCAGATAAAATCAGTGATACTACACCTGACGCATTAGGTGCTGCCGAAGAAGTACCATTAAACGTAGAGGTATAGTTACAGCTAGCGTTATCTTCATGTCCTGGGTAGTTGAATGGGTATTGCGATGCAGCAAAGTCTTCGCCATATGCTGCAGCCCATGCCGTAATCGAGCTACCATTAAAGCCTGAGTACCCATTAATACAGGTCATTTGATCAGTCGTTACCATGGCAGGCGCCCAGCGCCCATATTCACCCGCAGGGGCTGAAACCATTAAGTTAGCACCACCGCTTGAGTAGCTTGTATGCGTACCATCAGCATTTACAGCTGCAACGCTTAAGTAATATGGGTGACCTTGGCTTGGCTCAAACGCGCCGTTATAACAAGTAAGACCTAGCTCATTTGCGCCGTTATCGGCACATAATGACCCTTCACCGCTACCATCGACAAACGAGTTACCGCTCGATTTCATGTTTAGGGCACCTTTACCATCACGAAGGTTAAGGTTAGGGTATGACTCGATAGCTTCATCTAGCTCTGAGTAGCCAATAAACGTTGGGAAGGTAATACCGTAGCTGCGGTTAAAAGCAGAAATATTTTCTGATGTGCTAATACCGCTACCTGGGAAACCATGCGCGAGTAAATCAGTTTGCTCAATTTTATCGCCACCTAGGTAGTTCATGCCAATTAGACCAGCATCTGGTGCAACACCGCGCCCGCCCTTACCATTCCAACCTTTCGCTGCAATTAAGCCTGCAACACTGGTACCGTGGTCGCCGCTATTTGACAGGCTAGTAGGGTCGGTGCGATCCAACACATCAACATCTAAATTTAAAGAACGGTTTGGTAACACGTTATCAACTAAGTCTTCGTGACGAATTTCCATACCAGAGTCAACAACAACCGCCGTTACGCCAGCACCTGTAACACCTTGAGCGTACGCAGCTGCTACGTTCATATCTTCGCCAGCAACCAATTCTTCTGCTTCTGATTCAGCAAAATCCTCGTCAAAAATAGTTTGCGCTTCTTCTTCGCTGTAACCTAATTGGTTGACATATAAATCAATTAGGCCTTGTTTCATTTCATCGCTTAGAGCGTACGATTTTTGACCTGTGTTACGCAGGTGCCATTGCTGATTAGCTAACGGGTCAGTTGCAATATCACTAATTGTTAATTGCGCAGACGCCGACTTACCATTTGCATTAGCGGTGTAATCAATTACCGCGTCTTCGCCTGAAACAGGAACGTAAGTAAAGGTATCGCCTTCAACTGTTAGTAAGCCATGGCTAAAAGTATATACGCCATTTTGCGCTTCAACCGCTTCACCATTTTCAGTAAATGTATAACTAAGTGTATCGCCATCGTTATCACTTGCATTAAACTCAGCAGTTACAGGTACCCATTGCTTTAAACCGGCAACGGCTACATCGCTTGCTTTTGGTGCAACATCAGTTACTACAGCAACTTGGCTATTATTGTCATTGTCGCTGCCACCACACCCTGCTAGCGTCATAACTACTGCGGCAGAAAGTGCCGACATTTTAAAAATATTATGCTTCATAAACTTCCTTCGTTAATTATTTTTATGATGACTCAAGGTACACAACAGGGGTATTAATAGCAACTCACCGTTTACAGTCGTTAACAATAAACTGACAAGCTGTAATGATATATTCAGAAAACAAGCTGCGAGACATTAAAGTTTCACTTGAATAAAATATATAATCGATTCAAGATGTCTGATTAGTAGATATAATTTCTTACAGGGGCAAAACATGAAATTAAAACAATTTTTAGCAGGGGTTGCTTTAGCAACATGTACACTTAGCGTATCTGCAAATACTGCATTTAAAGAGCCAAGTGATGCTATTGAATACCGTCAAGCTGCATTTTCTATGATTTCAGTGCAAATTAGCGATATGGGCGCGATGCTAAAAGGTAAAATTCCTTTTGATGCAGAGCAATTTAAAATGCGCGCTAATAACGCAGCAGCCCTTTCTAAAATGCCATGGGAAGCGTTTTACGAAGGCACTGATAAAGGTGATACAGCAGCATTAGCTGATGTATGGTCTGATAATGCAACCTTTGTTAAAAAAGCCAATGCCTTTGCTGCCAATGCAGATAAGCTAGCTTTAGCAGCTCAATCTGGCGATAAGGCAGTAATTGGTAAAGCATTTGGCGCATGGGCCAAAGGCTGTAAAGATTGCCACAAGCAATTTAAAGACTAATTACAATTAAAACAATGCACACTAAAACGGCGCTTTATGCGCCGTTTTGTTTTTTTGTTAGCTATTAACTTAGCAAATAACTAAGTGGTTCTTTGCCCCACGTAACAGCCAGTAGCACTAACAATCCAACAAAAATAGCCCACGCCAACCAAGGAGCTTTCGTGTTATCTATATTAGTTTGAGTGGCTTGCTCGCTGTTAGCCTGTTTACCGGTGATCATTGCTTTGACAAGTGGTTTTCCTTTTATTTTATACACAACAATGGCAGTAACATGCAGACAAATGGCATAAAATAAAATATCGAAATTAAGGCGGTGCAGCCAATTTGCAAAATCAACCGTTGAGCTCGACACATACTCAACCAAAGGCCCATCAGTCAAAATGCCATCACTGCTCATTAGCCCGGTCACTAACTGCACGATAATAAGTACAAAAAACAACAAAACCATGTAGCTACCTGGCGCCGAATGACCCACCCCTTTACTAGGATTTTTAAACTCTTTAAATACTGCTATTGGCGAGTGCAGTAACGCGCTTAACTTTGCCGTTTTACTGCCCACCAGCCCCCAAACTAAACGGGTCACTATTAATGCGATTGCGAAAAAGCCAGCCACAAAATGAAGCTCAATCATGCCCTCGTCAATGCTAAAGTAAAGGACAGCAATATTAATCACTAATAACCAATGAAAGCTTCTTATAAAGCCATCCCATACTTTTATACTTTGCATATAAATCCTCAACTTGTTGCCAGGCTCTGGCACATTATTTTGTTACTAAAGCCATTATTCCAAAGTTTTACTACCGCTGCATTAATGATATTACATAAAGCGCTATTTATGGCACACTAAACGCACAAACTTATTACTTACTTGTATTAATGAATATAACTAAACGCGCAGTATTAAAAGGTTTTTTTGATATGCTCCCGCTTTGCCTGGCGGTCGTTCCTTGGGGAATATTATGTGGCTCTTTAGCGATTCAAAATGGCTTTAGTGCCTTTGAAACACAAGCAATGTCATTACTTGTATTCGCGGGTTCTGCACAATTAGTTGCAATTGAACTAATGGCCGGTAACACCCCTTTACTGACTATTCTATTTACCACATTTATTATTAGCTCTCGGCATTTTTTATACGGTTTAGCCGTACGTCATAAAGTTATTTCACAGCCATTACGGTGGCGCTTACCAATAAGTTTTGTACTAACCGACGAGCTGTTTGCCTTTTCGCATCACCGCAAAGCCTATAAAACAAAAGCGCGCCTAATATACGCTTTAAGCGCGGGTTTTAGTTTTTATATTGCATGGAACCTTTGGACACTCATAGGCATAGTTGCAGGTAGTGTGCTCCCTGATTTAACAAATTTAGGGCTCGACTTTGCTATTGCAGCTACATTTATTGCGCTTGTGGTACCGGGCATAAAAAATTTAGCCTCGCTGGTTACAGTGATTGTTGCGGGTATTAGCGCCACAGTTTTAAAAAGCACGGGGTTTGAGTTGTGGTTGGTTTGTGCCGCTCTACTTGCAATGAGTGCAGGCTACTTTACTGCAAGGCTTACACAAAAAAAGGACAGCCCGTTATGATGCTCACTATATTATTAATGGCGTGTATTACCTTTTTTACTCGTTACTTATTTTTACATCAACGCCTTGGTTTTAAAGTGGGCCCTAAAATGCAGCAGTTTTTAAGCTTTAGCGCACCCGCTGTACTAACCGCTATTTGGGTACCCATTATTTTTATAAATGAAGACGGGCTCAACCTAAACTGGCACAACCCTTATTTAAGCGCAGCCATCGTTGCCATTATTGTTGCCTATAAAACACATAATATTTATTACACAACGCTTGCCAGTATGGGGTTATTTTTAATTTTAAACTAGGGCGTGTTGACCTTTGGCGTTTGAATTTGCAGCAGTATGTTTGGTTTTTAGGCAAGGCAGAGCCTGTGAAGTGTGGTTATTCCCCATAAATAGGCGATAACGTAGCATAAATGCCAAACATGCGCTGCCCTTTGGGTTCTGCCTAGGGGCGATAAACTCTTTGTTGCCTACATGGATGTAGGTAAGGGGCGTGAGCAGGACGCGGAAGCTTTGCTCGGTTTTTACTTAGCCCACTAGGTTACAAACCTCGCGCCGCGATTTGATCGCCCCTAGGTTGAACAAATTTCAATCCGCAAAGTTCAACACGCCCTAAATAACAGCCAACCCATTGGCGCACAGTTAAGCGCGGTATTAACACGCCTAAATTTTATACTTTTAGTAACGCGCTACAGCGGGTAGAATGTAGCTAACAACAATAAAAAAGCACCCATCATGCATGAATTTCATCAATTAACGGCTACTGCGTTAGACGGTAAAACAATTAACTTTAGCGACTTTGAAGGCAAGGTTGTGCTTATTGTTAATACCGCAAGTGAGTGTGGTTTTACTAAGCAGTACGAGTCGCTACAAACTCTTCATAGTAAGTACGCTAAAAGCGGATTGGTTATTATTGGTTTTCCATGTAATCAATTTGGTCAGCAAGAGCCAGGCGACGCGACGCAAATACAACAAGGTTGTTTGATCAATTACGGGGTAAGCTTTTTAATGGCCGCTAAGGTTGATGTAAACGGTCGTCACGCCCACCCTGTATTTAGGTATTTAAAATCGGCCTTACCCGGCTTTTTAACACGCAAAATAAAGTGGAACTTCACCAAGTTTTTGATAGCGTCCGATGGTACACCTATCAAGCGCTATGCGCCTTTTACAAAACCAGAAAAGCTAGAAACCACTATTCAACAAGCACTCGCTAAATTAAGTACATAATAAGTAATAAAGAGGCATAAAGCCTCTTTATTGCCAATGTTTAGCCTTTAAACATGCGTAAACGCACATTCAAACCCTAATAAAAAAGGCGCATTATTTTAACTAGCACAATTTAGTCTATGTAATCGTTTAAGTCGTCTTCACCTAGGTTTTTACGCAAACGTTTTTGCTCAAGGTAATCTTCCAACTTCTTTTTCACCTTTTGCTTTTTTTTGTCATGCTGATTACGCCCGACCATTTCGTACTCGTCTTCAACAAAATCATCATCTAGCGCATCGTAACTAAATGTCTTACCCACAACCCACTCCATAAAGTGTTTGAGACCAACTCAGGTTTATTCCTGCACTTGGTAAATTAAAAAATGTTTAGCGCTAAAATACGAACAAATTAGCACCAAAATAAAGCCACGTGACTATCGTAAATAGCCTTCATGTCAATATTGTGAATAAATAGCGCTAAATTAAGAAAGTGGAAAGTGAGAGTTTTTTATCGTTTCGACAAATAAAATTTATCATTTATTTATTTTTAGTGTTTTTGACTAAAAAGTAGTTTATTTATCAAAATTAAAAATCATTAAAAACACACAAACTTCATAACCTACTGTTTTAAAATAAAAATAAATAATGGCACCAAACTTGTTAATACTTAGCTGTCATCAACAATTATTAGAGAATAAACATGAAAAATTTACTATTAGTAAGCGCTTTAATTTGTACACCCGCTGCAATGGCACATAACGATAACAATGCGGGCATTTCGTTTAGCAATGAGCAGTGCAATGTAGAGTTTAAAAACGATGTACGCATTAAACCTAGCGAATTAGAAATTTTTACCGCATCTAATCAATTCATGCGCTTTAACAGCAATGGCAACTTAACTATAAATGGCGAACAAGTATCCATTAATAGCGAACAGCGCCAAGCGCTTACCCAGTATTCTGACAACTTACGTACGCAGCTACCTGAGGTCGCTAATATTGCCCTAGACGGAGTGAAAATAGCCGGTGTAGCATTAGAGGAAGTAGCCAACGCATTTAATATTGATGGCCTTGATGACTTATCTGGCCTGATGGACGATATAAGACTTGAAGTAGAAAACACCTTTTATCAACAAGGTACGTTTGTAATGGGCCAACAAAGCTTTAATCAATTTGGTGAAAACTTTGAACACCAATTTGAGGAGCAAATAGAAACCGTGGTTGAGTCTGCCGTTATGCAATCAATGGGCAGTATTTTAGTTGCTTTAGGCTCTGAGCTGCTTGGTTCGGGTGGAGATATGGATGCATTTGAGCAACGCATGGAAAATATGGGCGCGCAAATAGAAGAAAAAGTAGAGCTGCATGCCAGTGCGCTTGAAAAGCGTGCCAACTCTTTATGCGACAGCTTTGCCAACATAGCACAGCAAGAAGAGCAATTAGTAGCGCAGTTACCGCAGCTAAAAGGCTACGAGTTATTTACCATTAAACAAAACTAATACACCGCACCGTATTTAACATCCCTTTAGCAGCACTTGTATATTAGGTGCTGCTTTTTTATTCTTTTAGCGTGTGAGCCAGCGCACCTAACGTGGTAATAGCCTGCTCTATTTTTTCGCTCCACTGCACCCCGTAACTTAGCCTAATACAGCTTTTATACTTATTACTTGCTGAAAAAATAAGTCCGGGGGTTATGCTAATACCAGCTTCTAGCGCCAGTAAAAATAACTTTTGACTGTCTACCCCTTGGCCTAAATCAAGCCAAATAACACACCCACCTTTAGGGTCACTAATACGCGTATTTTTAGGCATCGCGTTTAATAAGCACCACCGCATGCGCTCTTTGTTATTACGTAAGCGCTGCCTAAGTACTTTTAAATTACGGTCATACTCACCACTGGCAATAAACTCAGAAAGCGTCCACTGATTTATTAGTGAGGCAGAGCAACTTAATGCACGCTTATGGCGGCGCGCTTGTCCAGCAAACTTGCCTGCTATTAACCAACCTACTCGATAACTTGGTGCAGCCGTTTTTGAAAACGAGGCGCAACTGATCACAAGCCCCTTTTTTGAATACGCTAAAGCGGGCGTGCCACGCTTGGCAGTAAAGTGCAGATCACCGTACACATCATCTTCTATAAGAACAACATTATGTGACTCTATTAAGTCCACCATTTGCATGCGGCTTTCATCGCTCATAAAGCTGCCAACCGGGTTATTTATGGCGGTCGAAAACAAGCATGCTTTTATATCATGTTGTTCAAGCGCTTGAGCTAAGTCGTTAAGCCAAATACCATTGTCGGGGCATAGCGGAATTTCAAGCGCCTTTAATCCTAAGCTCTCTATTAGTTCAATAATGCCGTGATAACACGGGGTTTCAATTGCAACCACATCGCCGGGCTTAGTGACACACTTAAGTGCGATAGCCAGCGCCTCTTGCGCGCCATTGGTGATCACCAGTTCATCTATATTTACACCAATACCAAAGCCTAAGTATCTATGCACTAATTGCTTTTTAAGCGCAGCAAAACCATCAATAGGGCCATAATTAATAACACTCGCCCCAGCAATTGTCATAACCCGACGCATGGTACGGGCTAAAGCTTTATCGGTAGGCGCGGCAGCAACGGGATTGGCAATACCAAAGGCTATTACATTAGGTTGATGAATAGCGCTGTATACCTGCTCTATTAACGCTTGTTTATTTACAGTGACAGGCTCGCGGCTTAGTTTTACACGCTTTGGCAAACTGTAAACCGTGTTAAGCACCGTTAAAAAGTAGCCCGATTTTTCACGTGCCTCTACTAACCCTTGATCTTCTAACGCTTGATACGCTTGCTTAACCGTCGGAATGCTAATATTTAAGTTACTGGCCATTTTACGAAGCGAAGGAAGCTTTTCCCCAGGTAGTAACACCTTTTGCGCTTGCATGTCTTTAATTAGTTCAATAACTTGTTGGTATAAAAACTCGGCTTTTTGCTTATTGGCAGCTGGCTGCATATCTCGCCTCAAATCTGTATAGGTTACATTTATACTTTTCTGTATATGGTAAGTATACAGATAGACTCTAAAATAACCACTCAATCGGTTTTTTAGAGGTTTGCCATGAAAAGCGCAGCGCTATATCTCACAACAGTGTTAATTTGGGGCTCTACGTGGCTCGCGATTTCGTTTCAGCTAGGCGATATTGCTGTGGAGCTTTCTTTGTTTTATCGCTTTGCCATAGCAGCTGCATGTATGTGGCTATTTGTGGCCTACAAAAAGCCTAATATGCGATTTTCGTTAGTCGATCATGGCTTTTTTGCTTTATTGGCCATTTCTAACTTTGGCTTAAATTATTTGCTTTTGTATTGGGCACAAAACTACCTCTCATCGGCAATGGCCTCTATTGCATTTTCAATGTTGCTGATAATGAACATAGTCAACACCCGTTTATTTTTTGCAAAGCCCATTGCCAAACGTATTTACTGCGGCGCGCTAATCGGCGTGGTGGGTATTATCTGTCTGTTTTGGCCGCATTTACAGCAATTCGACTTGAGTAATGGGGCGTTGGTCGGGTTACTACTTGCCCTTGGGGGTACCTTTGTGGCTTCATTGGGCAATATGATTAGTGTACGTAATTCTAATCGTCAAATAGGTGTGCTGCAGGGTAACGCATGGGGCATGTTATATAGCGCAGTAGGTTTAGCCGTTTATGTATTAATAAATGGTATAACGGTCAGTTTTAGTGCCCCTACCAGCTATTGGTTGTCGCTATTGTATTTATCGATTTTTGGCACTGTGATTGCGTTTGGCTGCTATTTTGCCTTGTTAAAAAACATTGGCCCCGAAAAAGCAAGCTACGCCATAGTGCTGTTTCCGTTAGTGGCCGTTGCATTAAGCAGCTTTTTTGAAGGCTTTGAGTGGCATGCAAACACCTTTGCCGGCTTTAGTTTAGTACTACTGGGTAATGCAATTGTACTTACCCCCACAAAAAGAATTAACGCCTTTTTAGCAAGCCGCTGCGTTGCTAAAAATGGCTCCGTCCCCAGTTAGAGGCGTTTTTAACGCACTAACACAAAAGCGCCTACCCTACTGTAGGCGCTTTTTTATTGGTATATGAAAATTAATAGCCTGCTCATGAATAGCAATAACCGCGGGCGTAACACCTACTAGCTCGCCATCGGCCTCAATTAATAAATTTTTAGTATTAATACGCGCCTGTTTGAGTTGGCTATAAGTAAGCTTTTTTAAAGTATGGTGGCGCTTAAAAATTAATTTAATAAAGCTATATAAGTGATCAACAAGACTACCCGCTTGCATTTGGTAGCAATCAAGCAGTCCATCATCAATTTTAGCCCTAGGTGCTATTTTAATGCCGCCACCAAAATACTGAGAGTTCGCAAATACAGTTATTAAATTTTGATAGCTACATTGCTTATTTAAAAATGCTCCATTTAGTGTGCTTGCTTTGTAAGTAAAGAGCGATTTAAAACTCGTCCACTTATAGCGCCAAGCTGACATGCTTTGTAAATGACCCAACTGCTTAATTACATGAGCATCAAAACCAACACCAGCCACATTAATAAAGTAACGAGTATTAATTTTACCTACATCAATTAAGTGTGTGGGGGCATTAAAAATAGCGTTTTGCCACTGTTTAGCTGAGCAATGAAAGCGACGCGCAAAATCGTTGCCCGTACCACAAGGTAATATTGCCAAACTACATGCACTATTAATCACGCCATTAAGTGCCAAATTAAGCGTGCCATCGCCACCAATAGCCACTGCTATTTGGCTTTTTTGTGCATTCAATTTAACGTTTGCTAAGTCGTACTCAAAATTGCCTGTCGTTTTAACCGTAATATAGAGAATATTTTTCTTCTGGCATGTTTCTTTAAGCCAATCGAGGTGATCTAACACCACACTTTTTACGCTCGGTTTAACTATTATTAACAACTGCAAGTAATTTATCTCCTATTAGCCAGTACACCAGCATAAATAAGAATTAAGTTAAAATTAATTCATCTGAATAATTAATCATAAAAGTGCGTAAAAATTTACTAAAAACATTAACAAATACAAAAAATACTTATAAAACAAATCAAAACCTAACTCCCCTGATTAAATAACTATGCAAAATGTGCACTTAGTAGTTTTAATTAAAAACGAAACAATGCAAATTCAGATAAAAATAACTAATAGCCAAGCCTTAGTTTATATTGTTGTATTTTTAAACAAAAAAGAGTCAAAATGCTCGCGATTTAAACACATACACCTTGGAGCAAAGACATGAACCCAATAAACACCCTAAACCAAAATGCAGCAGCCCACGTTGGCGTAAAACCAACTAACCGTAAAGCTAAAATGCTTGCTAAATTAAACCGTATGGGCAAAAAGTTAGCATTAAACAGCGCCGCGCAATACAAATAATCAACCTTGTTATGATTATTAAGCAGGGGCAGTAAACAACTAACCACTATTGAAAGCGCTTCTTTAGCTCCCTTAGTTTGCTGCCACCCTTTAATTTTTAGTTTAAATCCTTCTAATTTCCCTCTATTTACAAAAAAAACCGTAATTACGCCTACTTTTTAAGCAAACAGTTTATTTGCTATTTACACGACGGTATCACCTAAGTATTATTCTGCGTCACGGAGAGATGGCAGAGTGGTCGAATGCACCGGTCTTGAAAACCGGCATAGGTTTGTAGCCTATCTAGGGTTCAAATCCCTATCTCTCCACCACTATTTAATTAATGGTATGAATAAACTACCGTTAATACAATCTGTTATGCGTTGGAGAGGTGTCCGAGTGGCCGAAGGAGCTCCCCTGCTAAGGGAGTATAGAGTTTGTAGCTCTATCGAGGGTTCGAATCCCTCCTTCTCCACCATTTCTTATTAAAAACCGCTTAGTTGCGGTTTTTTTTGTGCCTGAAATTTAACAACCAATGTATCCAAGGAGGGTGAGAGTCCTCGCTAGGGTTCGATAAAATGTCTGGAACACTTTAAGCCGCCGCAGGCGTTGCGAAGCAATTAATTACATGGATGTAATTAAGCTAATCTCTTCTTCTCCACCATTTCTTATTAAAAACCGCTTAGTTGCGGTTTTTTTGTGCCTGAAATTTAACAGCCAATGTATCCAAGGAGGGTGAGAGCCCTCGCTAGGGTTCGATAAAATGTCTGGAACACTTTAAGCCGCCGCAGGCGTTGCAAAGCAATTAATTACATGGATGTAATTAAGCTAATCCCTCCTTCACCACCATTTCTTTTTAAAAACCGCTTAGTTGCGGTTTTTTTGTGCCTAAAATTTAACAACCAATGTATCCAAGGAGGGTGAGAGCCCTCGCTAGGGTTCGATAAAAATGTCTGGAACACTTTAAGCCGCCGCAGGCGTCGCGGAGCAATTAATTACATGGATGTAATTAAGCTAATCCCTCCTTCTCCACCATTTCTTATTAAAATAGGTGAATCAAAACACATTGAATACACTGGATAGTTACGGCATTATTAATAACAACTCCACTAACGTAAGTTTAATTATGTTTCGTTTAATTGCACCTTTAATAGGCCTCGTGGCTTTAAGTACACACGCAGCCCAAGACATTACGGTTTATAAATGCACAATTAAAGGAGTCGCTACATTTAGCCAAACACCCTGTGCTGACAATGCAGAAGTTATTAAGCTAAAACAGCCACTAGTTGCCGATAAGTACGGCAATAATGCAAACTCACCCGCAATGCCTGGTGCCTCTGTAGATAACTACATTGAGATTAAAAAAATTGATCGTGAAATTAAACGCCACCAGCTTACTATCAAAAATTATAAAGAAGACTTAGCTGACGCCAAACAACAAGCCAGCTATGTTACTCAAGATCAAGCTAATAGAATGGGCGCCGAATCAATAGCCGATGCGATAGCCACTAAAACTACGGCGATTCAAAACCGCTATAACGCATTAATTAGCGCTGTAGAGCAACAAATCTCTATTTTACAGCAGCAGAAACAGCAGCTGAGCAAACAACCTTAACTGCTAAATAAGCAGTTTACACATTGCGCAAGGTACACCTTTTACAACATATATTAAAAAATACCGCAAATAACATACTGTTCGCTATACTGATATTTAAAATTAAGTACTTTTAAAAAGTCAGGGAGCTATGTGAAAAATTTTAACTCAAAATATCATTCAGTTATCTTTTACATAATTTTTTCATTAGCGTACTTTTTAATTGGTATTTCACTCACTAAACTCGCCTTTAATACTCAAATTATCCCGGTATGGTTACCTGCAGGTATTGCCTTAGTTGGATGCTATATGTGGTGGTGGCGCTTCATTCCAGCGCTTTTTATAGCAGCCTTTGCTTTTAACTTTAATATTTTTGACAGCACAGCTCACGATATGGTGTTAGTTGGCAATACCTTCAGCCAAGCCATGTATATTGCTATTGGCATTGTATTGCAGGCAATGGTGGGGGCTGGTTTACTTAAATATTGGCTTGGACACCCGCTGTATTTTAAAAAACGCGCAAGTATCATTTATTTTATTTTTGTTGTGGGCATTGCGGTTAGTTTAATTTCAGCAAATTTTGGGGTGTTTGCGCTGAGCCAATTTAACTCCGCATACGATATTAAAGATCATTTGCAAAATGTGTTATTTTGGTGGCTAGGAGACTCATTAGGCGTAATTATTGCCACTCCTCTGCTATTGGTGCTTACTCAGTTTAAGGGGCAAAATAGGCCTATATCGCCGCTGCCTACGTTAGCGGTATGTAGTATTTTATTTGTATCTGTTGCAGTAACTACTCAGCTTTATAACCAAGAAAACAGACAAAATACCGTTAAAGTCGCCGAGCGAGAAGCTCACATTATTGAAAATAGCTTATATCGCTACATCAACCAAAGTTTAATAGCGGTGCAAAGCTTAGCCAGCCAAGTACAATCTAACCCTGATTTAAACCAACAAGACTTTTACGCCTACGCCAGCGAGTTACTGGCACAGCATTCGTTTATTAAAGCGCTTTCGTGGAATCAAAAAATAGCGCAAAGTGAGCGAGCTTCGTTTACCCAAGAAGTTGCCGATATATACCACCTAGACTTTGAAATTGTCGGCGAGCCCCTTGAACCAGACGATCCTATGGTCATCGTTAAATACATTGCTCCTTTTAATGGCAACCAAAAAGCGGTTGGTTTTAATGTGTATTCAAACCCAGACAGAAAAGCATCGCTAGTAAACCCTGCAATTAGGTATCAGCCAGTCAGCACTAAAATTATTCAGTTAGTGCAAACAGCTGAGCCTGAGCCTGCCTATCTGCTATTTGCCCCCGTGTACGAACAACAACAGCAAAAAGCTATTATAAAGGGGTACGCAACAGGTGTGTTTTTAGTGCGTAATATTATTGAGCAAGCGATTAACGAGCAACAATCAGAGATGTTTTCTATTGCGCTCTATGAAGATGTAAATAAGCCCGCATTTTATAGTAACTACGGCAAAAGTTTAAATATTGCTCAGGGCAGCCGTGTTATGAAACTAAAACTCAGCTTTGGTGGGCAAATATGGAATGCACATTTAGCCTTAAAAGAAAAATACCTTGCCCCCCATAATAACCAATTAACACTGTATTTAATGGCCTTGCAATTGGTGGTATGCGCTTTAATTTTAATTGTTTTACTGCTTTTTAATCAGCAACAAATTGCCCTTACCCGAAAAGTCGCAGAGCGCACCCATTCGCTTGCGCAAGCTAAAAAGCAATCTGACTTAGCTAATCAGGCTAAAAGCCGATTTTTAGCTAATATGAGCCATGAAATACGCACACCATTAAATGCTGTTATTGGCTTTTCATCATTAGCGCGCAAAGAAGATAACGCACACACTCTTATTGGTTACTTAGACAAAATAAACTCTTCATCTAAAAGCTTACTAAACCTGATTAACGACATACTCGATATTTCAAAAATTGAATCACATAAGCTCAAGCTAGAAAGTACAGCGTTCGACCTACATGCAATTATAAAGCGTATTAACACAATGTTTGAAGCCAGTGCAGCCAATAAAGGCATTGGCTGGCAGGTTAGCAGTCATCTTCCGGTAGATACTTGGTATGTAGGCGACCCTTTACGCTTTGAGCAAGTAGTGCTAAACCTTTGCAGCAACGCGATAAAATTTACAGAGCAAGGCAAAGTAAATGTAGACTTTGGCGGAGAGTTTATCAGTACTGACAAAGTTAAAATAACAGTAACCGTTATAGATACGGGTATTGGCATAGAGCCTACCCAGCAGTCCAAGCTATTTAGTGCCTTTACCCAAGCAGACGACTCAACATCAAGGCGATACGGTGGCACAGGCTTGGGCTTAACTGTCGTAAAAGAGCTCAGTAAATTAATGGGCGGTAACGTCACATTACAGAGCGAACCAAACGTTGGCTCTACGTTTAAATTTGACGTTGAGCTTCGCACCAGCCCAGTACAAGAGCAAGCCGAGCTTGTATACTCGGGTACTAAATTGGCGGCCTTAAAAGTGCTAGTAGCAGAAGATAACCCCGTAAACCAAATGGTAATTAAAGCCATGCTAGGCTCATTAGGTATTGTTGCCCATCTTGTCGAAAATGGTGAAGCGGCAGTAGATATAGCAAAAGAGCAACACTTTGACTTAATTTTAATGGACTGCCAAATGCCAATAATGGATGGTTACAGAGCCACCGCCCTAATTAGGCAATTTAAAAGTGAGGTAGAGTTGCCCATTATTGCGCTGACCGCCGATGTTATGCCTGAGGATAAAGCCCATGCTCAAGCCGTTGGTTTTAATCAGCATCTTGCAAAACCGCTAGAACTGGTTAAGCTAACCGCGTGCTTAGCCCAATATGCCGAAATTGAAGAGCCCTAATACAATAATGCGCAAAATAAATGCACTTGTGTTAACTTAGTTTAAAACGCCACCACCCACTATAAAGCAGCCCAAGGTAAGCAGTAATGGCCACTTTTACCCACCAATGGTTTAGTGATATTAACCAAATAGACGTACACGAATGGACTCGTTTATTCGGTAATGAACCTTTTACCCGCCATGCATTTTTATATGCATTAGAGCAAAGCCACTGTGTAAACAAAGAGACAGGCTGGCAACCTCAGCACTTAGCGGTTTATGAAGCTGACAAATTAGTCGCACTCGCTCCTGGGTATTTAAAAAGCCACTCTTACGGAGAGTATGTTTTTGATTGGGCATGGGCAGAAGCCTACGAGCAACACGGATTAGCCTATTATCCTAAATGGCTAAGCGGTGTACCTTTTAGCCCCATTGAAGGCCAGCGTATTGCCATTGCACATACGAATACACAAAGCGTATACGAGTACATAAAAAAGCAATTAAATTTAACCAGTGTGGAGCAAGGTTGGTCTGGCTGGCATGTTAACTTTTGCCCAAAGGTTCAAGCTCAAGCCCTGTGTACTGACGATATAATGCAGCGCGTAGGCGTGCAGTTTCAATGGTTTAATAAAGGCTTTAAAACCTTTGACGATTTTTTAAATACACTCACCGCACGCAAACGAAAAACGCTAAAAAAAGAGCGAGCTAAAATAGCACAGCAAAATATTACCATTGAATGGCTGCAAGGCTCGCACCTCAGCCCTGAAACAATGCAGCTATTTTGTGAGTTTTATCAGCGTACTTATTTAAAACGTTCTGGGCATTTAGGGTATTTAAATATTGAGTTTTTTACTTTATTACAGGCGCTAATGGGCGATCAGCTAATTATTATGCTTGCCAAAAAAGACAACAAAATAGTGGCAGCAACGCTAAGCTTACAAGGTGAAAACACCTTGTATGGCCGCTATTGGGGCGCCAGCGAAGAAATAGACTCCCTTCATTTTGAGCTGTGTTACTACCAAGGGATTGAATTTGCGATTAAGCATAACTTACATTGCTTTCACTCAGGCGCTCAAGGTGAGCATAAAATACCTCGTGGGTTTGAGCCTGTTTTTACCTACTCTAGCCACTATATTGTTGAACCCGACTTCAGAGCAGCAATAAACGACTACCTAAAGCGAGAACGCCAACATATGACAATTTATAAAACTCAGTGCGCTGATTTACTGCCGTTTAAAAACCAATAACTGATTGTTCGCTGGCATAGCTGTATCACTTATGAGTGTAAGGCCAGCATGCCTTGCTAATTGCTCTATGGCCTCAAAATCACGAATACCGCTAAATGGGTCACGCTGTGTTAAAAAGCGATCGAACTCTTCATTACTTGCACTTGTAAACTGCCCTTGGTATTTGAAAGGGCCATAAATACACACTACACCTTGGCTTGCTAAGTGCGTTGAAACCCCTTTAAAAAATTGCTCAACCAACTGCCAACTTACAATATGAAACGTATTTGCTGTGTAAATGGCATCTACGTTATTAACCGGCCATGCATAATTCAAATCAAGCTCAAGGGGGCCGTGTAAATTAGTTAAATTTGCCTCCTTAAGCCATAAATTTATGCCCTCATGGTTAATATGGCGATCACTTGTATACCACTGTAAATGCGGTAATTGCTCAGCAAAAAACACACTATGCTGCCCCGTACCCGAGCCTATTTCGAGTACCGACTTTGTCTTATTAAAAGCCGTTTTAAGCACTTCTAAAATAGGACCCTTATTGTTTTCACACGCTTGTGAGAAAGGTTTGATCATGACCTGCACCAATATTGAAACTTATTGCACAACATTAACGCAAAAAAATGGCACTGAACAATTAAAGTTTTATAGATACTTTATAAAAGTGAGTTAATTCATGGCACTAAAATAAAAATAAGGCGATGGTATGTATTATGCTTTAATTAAATCAACCCTAAGTAGGGTGTATTACCAATATTAAATACGAGGATAAAATTATGCATACTCCCCCTTACACCGCTGTAGACGCTGTGGTCTCAGTGACAGAAAAAAGCACCGAAAAACCAAGTAGCACCTGTGATAGTAGAGCTACTGTAATCGACTTACTTTCTCACTGTAACCAAAATCAACAGGCGCTAAAAAAACATGAAACAGACCAAATATTCATTCTTGGCTATAATTGATACTCAATTAAACGCTGCAAATAATTTTTATAATAACTGTTTACACTGAAACCGATTAAATGTAATGATAACTATTATCGTTAACTTAAATCGGTTTTTTTATGTCTCCCTTTCAGGCATTACAGCCTTATCATCATGAACTTGCTTGTAACTGCTTACGCCCGGGCTTACATGCGCCTATGGTGGTAGCTCACTACATAGAAACCGCTTTAAACGTTGCTAAAAGCTTTGAAAAACAGCATAACCCCTTACTACAAGAGTTATATTTATTACGCACTCACCATGAAATTATCAATAAAATGTGCGACCCTCTAATACACAATGCCATTCGTAAGCAGTGCCTTGAGCAATTATATAAACCCTTATTGGCATTAAAACGCTTTTACTATGCACATAACGATACTGAAAAATTTTTAAAACTTGAGCGCGAAGCTCGCGTACTCAGTCACGAATTTAACCCTTTTTAAGGAGCGACTTATGAGCAATTTTAGAACCGAATCCGACAGCATGGGTGAATTACAGGTCCCTAGTGATGCGCTATACCAAGCGCAAACCCAGCGTGCAGTTAACAACTTTGCTATTAGCGGCTTAACTATGCCAAAACAGTTTGTAACAGCGCTTGCATACATTAAACAAGCTGCAGCACAAAGTAACTTTGAGCTAAATCACTTAAGTAAAAGTAAAGCCAACGCTATTGAGCAAGCATGCCAACAAATTATTGATGGCGAGCATTACGAGCACTTCCCGGTTGATATTTTCCAAACAGGCTCAGGCACCAGCTCGAACATGAACGCGAATGAAGTTATCGCAACGCTTGCAACTCGCATTGGTAATGAGCCAATTCACCCCAACGATGATGTAAATATGGGGCAAAGCTCTAACGATGTAGTGCCTACAGCCATTGCACTAAGTAGTGCTATTAACGTGGTTTATGAATTACTGCCATCTCTTGAAAAACTATCGCAGAGTTTAGAGCAAAAAAAGGCAGACGTTGGCAAAATAGTTAAAACAGGCCGTACGCATTTAATGGATGCCATGCCCGTTACGTTTGAGCAAACGCTAAGCGCGTGGCAATCACAAGTAAATAATGCAGCCTCAGGCATTCGCCATAGCTTAGAGCGAGTATGTGAACTTGCCCAAGGCGGGACGGCTGTTGGCACGGGCATTAATGCTGATGGCGAATTTGCCTCAAAGTTTGCTAAAAACTTAAGCGCAAATGTGGGCATAAGCTTTAAACCAAGCAGTAACTTTTTTTACAATATTGGCTCGCAAGATGCCATTGTAGCGCTCTCAGGTCAGCTAAAAGTACTCGCTGTAGCACAAATGAAAATAGCCAATGACTTACGCTGGATGAACTCAGGCCCACTTGCCGGGCTTGGCGAAATAGAGCTTGAAGCACTGCAACCAGGCTCATCGATTATGCCGGGTAAAGTAAACCCGGTGATCCCAGAAGCGGCAGCCATGGTAAGCGCTCAAGTTATAGGTAACGATGCAACCATCACCGTGGCAGGCCAAGCCGGTAATTTTGAGCTAAACGTCATGCTACCTGTTATTGCGCACAATATTTTACAAAGCATTGAGTTACTTGCTAATAGCGCCCAAGCATTGGCAGATAAAGCCATTGCGAGTTTTAAAGTAAACCAAACCAATATTGATAAAGCACTGGCCAAAAATCCTATTTTAGTGACTGCGCTTAATCCGGTGATCGGTTACGAAAAAGCAGCCAAAATAGCGAAGCAAGCCTACAAAGAAGCCCGCCCAATAATTGATGTCGCAGAGCAAGAAACCGACCTTCCACGCAGTGAATTAGAAACACTGCTTAACCCCACTAAACTTACCCAAGGCGGTTTATAAAGATAAATCTAAAACGGCTTTAATTACTTGATAATATAGTTTTTATTGCCGTTAAAAATGCACCGTGTATGATAGTGATGAATAATTCATCACTATCAAGGTTTGTTATGCGTACTCCACTGTTAGCCCTACTTTTACCACTTTGTTTAACTGCATGCCTCGAAACAACATCGCAAGATGCACCAACTAACTCGGTGAACGAGCTTAAAGAAGTACCGCATAAAGAAGTACCTCAACAAACCAGCAGTGAAAACAAGCACAAAACCCCTACTGATGCATCGCAACCCATAAAAACCGCTTTAAAAGCAGTATCACTTAACGACATTAAAACCGCAAAAAGCGAGCTTAATACGTTAATTGCCAATACACAGTGCGATACCTCTGCACAATGTAAGGTTATGCCTGTAGGAAGCAAAGCTTGCGGCGGACCAAGTGATTATGTTGTTTACTCAACAAAATCAGCTAAAGAGGGGCAAGTCAGTTCGCTTGCAAAGCAAATAACAACGCTTGAAAAAGCCTACAACACACAAAATGAAATGATGAGCACGTGCCAGCATTTAACTTCGCCAAGCACGCAGTGTGTTGAAAATAAATGTGTTAAACTTGAAGGTTCAGCGGTAAGTGTATTTTAAGGACAAGGTTATGAGTTGTTTACCATCAGCAATTAAATTATCAATTGTGAGTGTTGCCACCAGCGCTATGCTATTACTTAGCGGCTGTGCAAGCACATCATCAAGTACTGAGCAAAATCAGAATTTGTCTGACTTGAACTACGATCTTAATAACATTGTTAGTGATAATAGTTGCACCGCAAGCTTTCAATGTAAGGTACTCGAAGTAGGTGCACGAGCATGTGGTGGGCCAAGTAAGTATGTTGTGTATTCAACGCTTAATACCTCTCAAGAGCACGCCGAAGAAGTTGCCCAAAAAATTACACAACAACAAAAAACGCAAAACAAAGCGCAAGGTTTAACCGATTGCTCACCGGTACTTGAGGTACAAACCCTGTGTATTAATCAGCAATGCCAGGCATTTGATATAAAATAGCGCAAACGCCAATTTCAGCGTTAACCTATAAAAGGTATTAACGCTGAAATAACCACCACCAGCACCACACTAATTCCTGCTTTAACAATGTATTTCATTGGCATTTCTTTTTTTACCCAGTACGCATAAATAAATTGCACAAAGTAACTTGCAGCTGTGCCAAATAAAGCAAAAATAATTAAGTAAGCAATTAAAATAATATTCATATAAATCTAAATTAACTACTTAGTGTTTTTAGTATGAGCAATTAATAACTCTGCTACTTGTTGCTTTACGGCTCGCTTATCATCACTTTGGACATTAAACCGCGTTGCAAGTTGGGCTATTTCATCATCGTTTAAATTAAACGATAGGCGCTGACGTGTTTTTTTAGACTTTACATCTAAGCCTAAAATTTTACGGATCATATCTGAGGGCGTTAGCTCTTGGTCAATTGCCTGCTTTTTTATCGACTTTTGTACTTCGCTGCTTAAATCAAATGCCATTTGTGTGGCACGCACGGCTTGCTCTTGACGTAACCACTTGTCTTTAGCATCACTCACTTCGCATCTCCTGGAAACAAGTCGACTATATCGGTAATTGGGCGTGTTAGCGTTAGTGACACTTCGGTCTCACCGCCATCCCATATTTCAATATTTAAGCCATGCCCTTCGCCTGGCGATGCTAAGCAAATCATTTCACAAGGTTCGCCACCCTCTTGCTCATAGCGCGGTAATGACTGGCCACGAAAATCTTTGTTATGGAAATAGCACACATAAGGCGATTCACTTTGCTGATAGCTTTTAGCTAAAAACTGCATAAACTGCTCTGGCGTATTTTGTACCTGTATATGAGTTAACGACTCTTCATCAAAAATACGTGAAAATTCGTCTAGCCCAAATATTTGCTCTACGTCGTCACGCTGAATTTTGATTGAAAAATTAGCCCACTGCTCGCCATCATCTTGCTCAATTTGTAAAAATACCACCTGTCCGCTGTTCGTCTCTAGCACAAACTCAGTATCACTACTGTGCTGATATTGATAGGTTTGAATATCAATAACTCGCAGCGTTTGCCCTTTTAACCACGACGGATACGCAAATGAATCGATAACGCTAAACATGTCACCTTTTTTAAGCTCACTTGCATGGTTAAGCTGACGTTCTGGCTCTTTTTTAGATTTGAAAAAATTAAACATAATGAGGCATCCCTTAAGCAAAAAAGGTAACTAAGCCACGCTTAATTACCTTTTATTATAAATGTACGAACTATTAGCCGTTTTGCTTGGCTTTAATGCGCGCTAAAATATCAGCACTTTTTGGGCTTGTATCGCCAATACCGGCTTCAGCCATTTTTGCTTTTAAATCGTCGCCATTTGTATCTGACTCAAGTTGCTTAGCAGCGCCTAACTGGTCGCTACGATCTTGCTGGCGCTGTTTAATACGCTCAAGCGACTGACGGGCCGATGTCATAGACGAGCTATTAGTATTAAGCGTGCTGTTAACGGCCATAGTAGCTTGCTGTACGCTTTCTGTGGTTTTAACCATAGTAAGCTGACGTTGGTTTTCTTTAATCGACTTTTCAGCGTCTTTAACTTGCTGCTTAAGCGCTACAATATGATTGCTAAAACCTGCTAATACTTGCTCGTTTTCAGCTTTTTCAGCTTCAAAGTCGCCAATTTTTTCGGCAATTTCTAATGCTAAGGCTTCGTTACCTTTTTCAAGTGCTTGGCCTGCATATGCTTCGTGCTCAGCAATTGATGCATCAACTGCGCTAATTTTACGCTTAGTTTGCATTTCTTTAGCCATTACTTCTGTAAGGCTCTTTTTAGCACGATTAAGTGCATTTTGCGCATCTGCTATTTCTTGTTCAAAAATACGAATGCCGTTTGCATCTACAATTGCTTCGCCCGCTTCACGCGCGCCGCCACGTACTGCTGTAAATAATTTTTTTAATATACTCATAATCTTAACTCCACTAACTAGTTACTAATCGTTTAAATACAAGGTCACGGCTTCTAGTGCGTCAATAGCGTTGTCAGCTAGTGTCACTAGTTCGTGGGTAATATCATCTAATGATGAATTTACCGACAGTGCACCAAAAATCGCGTATTTGTTATCGATTTTAGCAAATGCACTCAGTGGAATTGGCACGTTTAAACGTAGTAGTGTTTCGTTTAACTCATTGCGTAATTCACTTTTTACTTCATCTTCGCCAAACAAGTAGCTAATACATAACAACTGCTCTTGTGTTTGCGTAACAAAAATTGGAAGCTCATCGTTTCCATCAACTATGACTTGTAAAACATCTTGCTCACCAGGGTTGGCAATCAAGAAAGACTCAAAGTTAGCGCCTTCTGTTTCAAAAGAAGCTAATTTTATTGAAAGTTCATTTAATTCCATGTCTCTGCCTTTTTGCTGTTTGACATATTATGTCTGAGTTAAGATTCGCACGGTCGACATATTATGTCAACCATGTTTTATTAATTTTTATACAATTCGCTTTCTATCTGCCACGCATTACGGTAGTAATCATATAGCTGACCAGAACCTAACCTATTGACCTCAATACTTTTAACTTGTTCAAAATACTGGTTAGGAAATACAAAGCTGGCTAATAAATATTCTTTACTTACCCACCTTGATGGCACCGGCATAGCGCTTATATTTTTAATTCGCCCACTGGCTGGCTGACCCATTTTAGTGGCTATTGTCCACCCCCATTGCCCAAACGAAGGAATATTTTGCTGGTACTGCTCAACATAATCAAAACCCGCCGCTTTTACCGTTTTAGCAATACTTAAAAATGCTTTTTTGGCATGATAAGGCGAGGTAGACTGCACAGCCATTGCGCCATCGGGAGCTAACAATTGACGTACATGGTTATAAAAATAGTCGCTGTACATTTTGTTTAAATCGGGATGATTAGGGTCCGGCAAGTCAATTAAAATAGTGTCAAATTGCTTACCTTGATCAAGGAGCCTTTCAACCTCTAAAAACGCATCTCCCACAATAATATTGGCGCGTGGGTCTAACATCGATTGTTTATTTAGCGCTAATAACCGCTTACTTATAGACTCAGGCGCTGTAAAATCACCGTCTTTATGGCCAAATAAATTAAGCAGCTGTGCATCTAAATCAATTAACGTTACGTCGTTCACTGGCCACTTTAAAACATCTCTAAGGGCAAGCCCGTCGCCACCACCAATAATTAATACGCTATCGTGCCGGTTTGATGCGAGCATTGCCGGATACACCAGCATTGAATGATATATTTGCTCATCAATACTCGAGAACTGTAAACGCCCATTCAAATACAAGTCGGTAATAGGCGCTGGCTGGTTTTTACTTAAGCGCTCGGTTAATACTACATGCTGGTATTTAGTTGCTTGTGAGTAAATAACTTTATCTTTATAAAGTACATTACTTAAGCTGTTCATCCAGCTACTTCCCATCACTAAAATAAACCCAAACAGTACCAGTAATACTATATGGCAGATCAGTAGTGCCTTAGCAAAGCGCACATGAGCATGGTAGCGCCATAAAAAGGCGAGCCCTGCCAGTATATTAAAAAGAGCTGTCCACGCTGCAGCTTGCATTATAGGCATCGCCAGCATAATGCTTACCCAAATAGCCGCACCAATACCCGCGCCAATATAATCGGCACCATAAATAGTGCCTGCATTGTTTTCTAAAAAACGTCCGTACACATGTTGGCGAATACGTGCAATAAGCGGTATTTCCATACCAATAAATAAACCCAGTACTAAACCAAACACATAAGGTAAAAAGCGTGACCACTCTTGCAGCTTTTGAAATACATAGCCATTGAGCACAACATCTGGCGGTAAATTAAAAATACTAGAAAACAAATGAGGAAGTGAATAACTTACAGCAATTACACCGGCTATTGCCAAAATACAGCCCATGCCAACGAGGGCAATAATACTTTCAAGCCAAGCAAAGGCGGTAAAGGCATCTTTAAACCAACGGGCTAAAAATGCGCCTAAGCCCATGGCAACTATCATTGTGCCAATCATGGCATAGATAGCACTCTCTACAGAGCCCAGTACCCGCCCTGCGTAATGCGAAAGTAAGTATTCATAAATAAGGCCGCACCCAGCGAGTACGGCCATAACAGTTATTAGTAAAATATCGTGCCCAAGTAAACGTGATTTACTTGGGCTAGTTGTAGTTGATGACACTGATTATGCGCCTAGTAAGGTTGCCATAGTAATACCGACAGCAAACGACACTGCAGCAGAAATAGCACCTACACCTACATTTTTCTGACGGTTAACTTCATCTGAAATATCACAACCTGATAAAATTATTTTGATGGTGATTAAATGCAAAATGATGAATGCCACTAAACTTACAATCGCGCTAATAGCCCAATAAAGCAGGCTAGCATTAATGTTATCGGCCGCATACGGTGCAATACCTGATGCCGCAGTAATAGCTAAGGCACTTCCTACTAAAAAACCTGCGTAGCGTATACCTACAGCTAAATTGCCATCAATAATGGCTTGTTGTAAACAATCACCGCTTTTATTGGTACGCTTAAATAATTGTACGCGGTATTGGCTTACAAGCAGTAGTGCAACACTGCCAATAATAAAGGCAGCAATAACGATAGGCAGCCCATGCCAACCCTCTGTTGCTACCCATAAAAGTGCAGAGCGAATCACAATAGCCACACTCACTACATGACCAAAGTCGATAATAGAAGCCGTTACATTACCTTTTACAATTTCGTCGTGCAGGCTGACTTTGCGAAGCGCGACCTTATCTTGAAAAAAATGGCCTAATTTAATCAGTACAATGGCTAATACACCATAGCCTAGCATTTGCAGGGCTTCTTGTTGTAACGACGCAGCAAAGGCGCCACTACTCACACCCGTTAATACAATGGCAAGTGCAACTAAGCCAGCCGCAAAGCTAATACCAAAAGCAAAGTTATCGCGTTCTGTTATTTCGTCATTTGCATGAAGGTTTGAAACCCAGCCCTTAATGTATTTCAGGCTTACAAATAACAACACGATAATTGCAAAATCAATCGCCAAAGCTTGTAGCGACCACGTAGTTATTCCATTAAATTCGTACATATTTCTAACTCCAACTTATTCTTTACTTACCACGGCTCACGCCACGAGAGGTTCTGCTACCGCTATTGCGTACCGATCCAGAGCTGTTGCTATAACTACTCGAACGCGAGTAACTACTGCGGCTTTTAGGCGGTGTATAACTACTGCGGCTTAAACCCGAGGCACCCGTTTTTTTGCTCGCATAAGGGCTAGTAAACTGTTTGCCTTGGCGTTGGTACGATTGACGCGTACGCGTTTCTAAAGCACTTTGCGTTTTAATTTGTTTAGGGCTTGAGTAACGATAGCGGCCGTAATCGTTGTAATAGCTATATTTACGGCGGCTGCTCCAACGTCCGTATTCAACACGGTCAAATACATCGCCTAAAATACGGTACATGCCATACCACTGCCAAAAACTAATACCATTACTATTAGTTTGCCAGTTACCGTAATTAGGGTTGCCCACCAATTGATTACCCTCGCCTGCGCCCTCCGCTTCTTTACTAATAGCACCAACGCGCGCAAGGCTGCCCTTAGACATATCCGCTAACATATTAATCGGGTCAGTTAACGCATCAGAAAACAGCGTAGGCTTAGCCGCCTCACGTAGTAAATCAATACTGTGTAGCGTATCTTCGTAAGGAGGGATTAAATAAGTGCCTTTAATATCTTTAAGTCGTTGTGTTAAACCACTGTAAAGGGCACCCTGCCTTGTAGCATCAAGGGTAATTACATCAACAACCTGACTAAGTTCTGGCTGTTGCTGTTTAAGGAGTTTGCCATATTCTTTAAGCAATACAGCATTACGTATAGTTCCATTATCAAGCGCGGTACCAAGCTGTGCAAGCTCAACATCTGCCTTTTTAATAGACTCTTGAATTGTTTGTTGTAGTTGCTCTTCTTTAGATTGACAACCCATAAGCACTGCAAACAAACAAAACAGGCTCATAAGTTTCCAAGCTTTTATATTCGACATTCATGTCACCTGATTTAATAAATAACCGCATTAGTCTTACACAGGTCACTTATTAAGCCAAGAATGAAATTGCAACAAAGTAAGTCTGCCTAAAATAAAATAACCAGCTATAGTTACTCTATGAATTTAAACACATTCTTTTACTTACAAATTTAGTAAGTAACATCAGCGCTACGCGTAAGCCTTCTATTAATAAATAACAACAATAAGTAATAACTCTTTTAGTGAAAGAGCATGACAGTAAGAAGGGATTTGGCTAAATGTTTCATAGTATTCGTAACAAATTTATTATTATTACGACTTGTTTAATTGTACTAAGCGCTAGCTTTGTTTTTTATTTAGCTATTAATGAGCACGAGGATTTATACCGCCAATCAGTTGAAGAAAACCTCGATGCTATGTCATCAAATATTTCAGATAATTTGTTACGTGTTATGTCGCAAGAGATAGATTTATTTTCTATTACAACTGAGCTTTTGGGGTTAGATAGGTACGAGCACATAAAGTTTGTAAATGTATTTGATAGTAATTGGCAGCTAATACAGTCCTACGTGCACCCTAATTACTTAAAGTTCGAGGATTTTTCTCCACAGTTACAAGGGATCAAACCACAAAGTTTGCCCCGTACCGTCAGTGTTACTAACCAAGGCTTAGTTGCCTTAAAAACAATTGGTGAGGAGCAGTTCCCTATAGGCTACTTATTAATTGTTCAAGATTTTAATAAACCCCTTAATGAAAGCAAAGCGAGCTTATTTTATAGTGCGGCCCCTATCGTTATTTTTAGTATCGTGATCACCATCCTCATCTCTTTATGGATATACCAACATTTATTAAGCCCGCTATTAAAACTTTCTAAATTCACACAAAAAGTAGAAAAAACAACTAACTATCAACTCCAATACCAGGGCTCAGGCAACGATGAAGTATCGCAACTTGGCAAAGATATTAATAACTTACTTAACACTATTAACGCCCAAGTGGTTACTAATCAAAAAAACACCGCACAACTACTAAAGCAAAAACAATCAATGGAGCACTTAGCTAACTTCGATATATTAACTGGTTTGCCAAATCGTATGTTTATTATGGGCTTACTAAAAGAAGAATTAACGCGCTGTAAAAATAATCATCAAAATATAGCTATTATGTTTTTTGACGTAGATAGCTTTAAAGGTGTTAACGATACACTTGGCCATGAAACGGGCGACCTACTTTTAAAGGCGGTAGCCAGTAATATTAAAAAGCACTTACGCGAAAACGATGTTATTGCACGCTTAGGGGGTGATGAGTTTTTAATAATGCTGCGTAATATAAATAATTACACCGACGTTATTAATATTGCGGAGCAAATTATCAGTTCAATGCAAACGCCTTTTACTATTAACCAGTGGGATATACCCACCGGGGTAAGTATTGGCATTGCCCACGCTAAAGAAGCTGAGTTTGATATTAATACGTTAATTAGTAATGCAGACATCGCAATGTATGCCTCAAAAGAAAAAGGTAAAGGGTCGTACACTGTTTTCCATAGAAAAATGTTAGAAAACAGCAAGCGAATGGCTCAAGTGGCTAATTTAATTAGTCATGCAATTGCGCAAAATGAGTTTGAAGTTGTGTATCAGTTAAAAATAGCTGCCAATGGTGAGGCTAATGGCCTTGAAGCCCTTATTAGGTGGCAAAGTGAAGAGCTTGGCTTTATTTCACCAGGCGAATTTATACCCATTGCAGAGCAAGCAGGTAAAATAAAAGCAATCACGCAGTGGGTTGTCTCCAGGGTATTTCAAGATTTACCCACACTAAAGCAAACTATAGGTAACCATGTACTCGTTTCTTTAAATCTATCGAGCCATGATCTTAAAGATAATCACTTTATTGATGTTGTAAAAAATAAATTGGTTAAATACAACGTCGACATTGCAAATATCCAGTTTGAAATAACCGAATCAAGCTATCTCGATAATTTTGAAAACTCCAATGAATTCTTTAACCAAATAAAACAAATGGGCGGGTCTATAGCCCTTGATGATTTTGGAACGGGTTATTCATCGCTAAGCTACCTGACAAAAATAGATATCGATACCATCAAAATTGACCGTATGTTCGTTAATCAATTTGACAGCTCAGAAAAGGATGCGGCGGTATTAAAGGCCATACTCGATTTAAGTAAACGCTTAGGTTTAAAAGTATGTAGTGAGGGTATAGAAACAGCCAGCCAGGCTAACTACCTAATTAAAAATGGCAGTGATGAAATGCAAGGGTATTATTTTGCAAAGCCTGTAGGCATATCACACATTCCAGCAGCTAAAGCCCAAGCAAAAGGGGCATTTAAAGCGCTAATTTTAAAATAAGTCAGCGCTACTAGTTAACCATAAATTAAGGCGTTAGCGTTACAACAGTTAGCTCGTCCGGAATTTTTGTATCAGCAGGTAAATAAGCAACTGCATTTTCTTCTTTCAATAAATACGCAATAATTTCTTTAGTCGAGCTAAATTCTACGGGTGGCTTGCTACGCCCTGTAAATCTCATCTGAGCCCAATAAGCCTGAATTCTCGATTCGGTTAAGCCAACCAATTTCGTATTAAAGTCGATTCGTAACGGGTTTCCGGCGGGTAAATTTACTGCTTTAAATTGACGACTCATCGCGCCGCCCATATAAATATGGCGAATTTGCTGCTTACTCAAAGCTAAGTTTTTATTGGCTGTATTAACAACAATGATCACTTTACTTGTGTGGCTATTATCCGCATAGGCTTGTACGCTAATAAACAATAATGACCAAGTAAAAATACACAGCAGTATTATATGTCTAATCACGTAAGTTAACTTAGAGTACATCATCAAAATACCCAATCTAAGCCAATAAGGTAAAGATTCGTTTTTCTATTAAAGCTAACATCCTCAGGGATAACAAAAAAAGAATTACTAACCTCATCGCCCTCTAAAGCAGATACTTCCACCTTTAATGCCAGATTAGGTAGCACATCCCATCGTATACCGAGTGTCCATGTTTTTAGTGAGTCGGGCGCCGACTCTGCAAACACGCTGTTATAAGCCTGTGCCAGCTGATCAAGCTCTACATTAGCACCAGTAGGGATTTCATTCTGATTGGCATTAATTTCTACATCGCTGTCTGCAAAGGTTAAATGATAAGTAAAAGGTGCATTGTTATAGCCTACGGTTAAGTAATAGCTTTGTATAATCGGAATTATATCTAACTGTGTTTTAATCTTTACCCACTCACCTCTAAAAAAATAATCTAAATTATCATAAATAACACCAAATTGATCTGCATGCGCACTGCCCTGCGTTGTCAGCGATGCTGCACTTTGGCTAAAATTAAAATTCTCTAAAATATCTTGTAGTTGGTTAATCGATTTAAGATCTAGCGCTATGTTACCGTTATACCTTGAAGCCCTAAATTCTATATTTTCAATATTCAACTTCCCTATCACACCCACTAAATTATCCACCTCAAAACCTGTTTTAAAAGGGCCTATGCCAATACTTCCCGACTCTTCGCCATAGTACCCTTCAATACTGATATCAAAGTCATCTGAGCCAAATTTGTAAATAGCATCAATACCATTAAATGTTTTAAATAAGTACGTGTCGTATACTTGTTGTGGCGGATTGATCCATGGGTATGCAAACCCTACATCAGAGAAGTCGCTCATTGTAAAAAAAGGGGTTCGCAGCTTACCGATTTTTATCTGTAGGTTTGTTGTGGGCGTATAAGTTAAATACAGCCATTCAAGTCCACTCTCACCAGATACCGTTGTGCTATCAGATCTAAATAACCCTTGTGCTGTCACTGACCAGTTTGTATTAAACTGATACTCAGCTTGAAGACCTATTAAACTTGATGGTGAAAAGTTAAGACTGTCATCGTAGCCTCTATATTCGATATCTTTTTCATCTAAATAACCACCAATAACACGTGCGTAACCTGAAAAATCAAACTCACCTGATTTAGCCGGTAAATGGTGTAGGCTGACGATTAAAACGAATATCTGAAATATTTTATTTCGCATAGACACCCAGCAACCTATATAAAAAAGCGCTGAATATTAAAAAGTAACGACATTTTATAATTCTGCAGAATAATTATTATGAGGTATAACTATAGTCAAAGTTAAAGAGTGTGGATCAAAATAGTCTGAACTATAAGCTATTATTTTTATACATCTTAATAGATTAGTTAAGTTAAGAGACTTGCATGTACTGTAATACCAATTCGCTTAATTATGTGATCTATTTTGAGGGTGGAAAAACGTGTCGGTATTACGTAAAGGCAGGTATTTCACTTTTCTGCAGACGTAAAAAAGCCCGGCTCTTTCGAATCGGGCTTTCTTGTATTTGAAGCCTGGCAATGTCGTAGTGTCCACAGCGGTAAAGAGTCACATAGCAAATGGGATATTATCATTGTGTCGGGGCGACCTTCCGTCAGACTCGCCTTCGAGCTATTTGGTTTGATGTGTAGGAATACCATGGAGCACAGGATGTGCAAGAGCGGCCACTGGTGAGTTAGCCATGAGTCTGGCTATTTATTAAATCCCAGACAGCAAAAAACCCGTCACATCGCTGTAACGGGTTTCTCTTATTTGGAGCCTGGCAATGTCCTACTTTCACATAGCAAATGCTACACTATCATCGGCGCTGTTTCGTTTCACTACTGAG
>Ga0160421_1000060_pt1 | contig 99620 bp, 73 predicted proteins | sample TAMARWmetagpilot_FD_108195 | JGI IMG/M metagenome (GOLD analysis project Ga0160421, IMG submission 108195) | Phycosphere-associated microbial communities from TAMU algal ponds, Corpus Christi, Texas, USA - TAMU ARW-7 10/27 metagenome pilot | ecosystem: Engineered > Artificial ecosystem >... | reverse complement strand
GAAAAGAGAGGGGATTATCATTGTTGTCGAAGTTACAGCTTCACCGTGTATACTAATCTTAATCCTCTCTTTTGTGCTTTCTGGTTAATCTTCTAAATATAATGGATTGTAAACTTAAGACGTATATAAAAAATAGCGGTTTAATCGCTTAATCAAAAGAAAATGAATGAATAAAAGGTCAGTTATAATCCGAAAAGTTAGTGCTTAAAATCCGCTACTTTTCATATACAAGACCGTTGTATGTAAGCTGACAAAACTATGGATTTAAGTAATTTAACTGGAGATGAATTCGTCGATTATATAATAAAAGAACATAAGAAAAGAAATACGAAAGAATTTTACGAAACACATCGTATTAGAAAAAAAGAGGATGAATTCGTTACGATGGAACTACGAAAAGCTGGATTTAAGGTTTCAAGTTTATTTGATTTAATCAATTTAAAACAAAGTGATTTTGAGTACATTCAACTTTTACTTGAAATATTGGAATCGGATAGGATTAGTGACGATTGGATGAGGAGTGGAATTATAAGAGCAATTACAGTAAAAAAAGCTAAAGGATTAGCTGAAAACAAATTATTGACATATTACGACAACATAAAAACTGAACAAGAAAAAGAATCGATTGGATGGAGTATTGGAAATTGGTTTGAGCACTTATATTCGGATTCTTATTTTGACCAAATAATGAAAATTTCAGCAGATAAAAAAAATGGAATGTCGAGACAAATGTTCGTAATGGCACTTGGAAAGACAAAAAAACACAAGTCACAAGCCGCAAAATTATTACTTGAATTGACTTTTGACAAACAAGTTGTTTTACACGCAATAGCTGGTCTTGGAAAACTGAAATTAAGAAGTTCAATTGAACGACTGACTGAACTCTCGAATGATAAAAACAAAACAATAAAAAAAGAGGCAAATAAAGCGTTAAAAAAAATAGTAAAGGAATAAAGCCTACATACAACAAAGAACTGAGTTAAAAAGCAAGTAATTTTATGCTAATTTTGAACCAAAGTTTTCGTCATATGGCAATCCTGATTTTCCTTTAGGAAAATCCTCGCGCTGAATTAATACCAGTAACTTTTAAGTAAATTAGTCGCTAAACCAACGTAACGTAATCATACACGAGACCGTTACACACATTCAGCGAAAAGCTGACCAAACTGGCTTACTTATCAAATTTTTTAGACTATTAAGAGATTTTGGTATTTAAGACAAATACTACTCCCTCACCGTAATTGGCACTTTACTCAACCGAACACATTAATAACTCAGGCGTATTTTATATCTTTAACCAAACACCTTAGTTTAGTGGTAAACAAAACTTAGATATTATGAAAACACAAACAGTTACACAGAACAAGACATTCAAAACTTTTGGTTTTGCATTGATTTTAATGATGAGCTTATTTACGTTTAATACCGCTTTTAGTCAAACTACAGAAGTTACACAAGAGCGTACCATAAAAGGACTCGTATCTAACGAAGATGGTCCATTACCAGGTGCTAACATTACATTAGATGGCACAAGAGTTGGTGCTGTAACAGATGATGAAGGTAAGTTTACCTTTCCTAAGAAATTAAAAACTGGAGATGTATTGGTGTTTAGCTATCTTGGTTACGAAACCCAAAAGGTATCAATTACAGACAAAACAAGCTTTATTACTTTAGAACTTACACCAGATATGGTAGAAATGATTGGTGCTATAGACACTAATAAACCCTATAAATCTAAACGCAAAAAGAATTAAATTTAAGCTTTGCAAAAGACAGCTTTATTACTATTACTGCTTTTTTTAAGTTTATGTAGGGTGAATGCTCAAATCTCGGATTTTGATCCTATAAATTTTAAAAAAGCAGATAGTATTGCCTTAAGTTTAAAAGGTGAAAACCTTACAAATCTACCTGAACTTTCTTTTAAACTTACCAATACACTAAATACAGATGCGGAAAAGTTTAGAGCGATTTACAGATGGGTTTGCGATAATATTGCTAATGATTATTCGCTCTATCTAAAAAACGACAGACAGCGACAACGTTTTAAAGACGATAGTCTAAAGCTTGATGCATGGAACACAAAATTTAGAACTAAGCTTTTTAGTAGGCTGCTTAAGAAAAAACGAACTATTTGCACAGGTTATGCTTATTTGGTAAAAAGCTTAGCTGATTTTGCCAATCTTGAGTGTGAGATTGTGCAAGGTTTTGGGCGTGTAAGTACCACAAATATTGAAACTTTAGATTTACCCAATCACTCATGGAATGTCGTAAACCTCAACGGCAAATGGTATTTGTGCGATCCTACTTGGGCTAGTGGTATTCCCAACCCAAAGACCAATAAATTTAGTTTTCAGTATAACGATGGCTTCTTTTTGGCAAACCCAAAGCTATTTGCTGTAAATCACTTTCCTATAGATAAACGTTGGTGGCTATTAGATGATAGTGAAATTCCTTCATTTGATACTTTTTTAAAAGCGCCAGTGTTGTATGGCAATGCCTATAAAAATCTAGAGCTACATAATGCTCCTCAGCAAATGCATCATACTATTAAGCCATATGAAAAAGTAATTTTTAAATATCAGTTAAAAGACCATACAAATGCCAAGGGTATAAAACTTGGTTTTGACAACGGTTTTAGCACATGGAAAGACCAACCTACTTCAATTTCTATTAAGGATAAATCTCTAGAATTTGAACATCAGTTTAACCAAACAGGATTTTATGATGTGCATCTGTATATTGATGATGATTTAATTTCTACGTATACTATAGAGGTTAAAAGATGATTACAACATCTTTAAGGTGTTAATCTCTTGTTCGGTAAGATGCTTCCAATGTCCACGCGGAATATCTTTTTTGGTTAAGTGCCCAATTGCTACACAATCTATCTTTACCAAATCATATTTAAGCGTTTCAAAAATGGTTCTAAGTATTGAGTTTCCAGTGTTTTTAATCTTAATACCAATATTGTTTTTTGGTTCTCCTTCAATATAACTTATCTCTTCAACCGTGATTAAATTGCCATCTACATTAAAACCTTCTTGTATCTTTTTTAAGTCTTCATACTTCAGGTTTCTATCCAACTCTACTTGAAATAATCGTGCTACACCATTTTTAGAATTAGTAAACTTTTGTACTACTTTGTCATCATTGGTAAACAGTAAAAGACCAAGCGAATTTCTGCCCAAACGTCCTATTGGTCTAATGTTAGCATTGGTTGCATTGGCTACTAGGTCCATAACTGTTCTACCTTTGCTTTCTGCTGTTGTTGTGGCAAACCCTTTAGGCTTGTTAAGCAATACGTAGACTTTAGGCTCTGGCGCAATACGTTGTCCATCAAATCGAACATCGTCCGTACGTTTTACTTTGTAACCCATTTCGGTTATTACTTTTCCGTTTACAGTTACCAAGCCTATGGCAATATTTTCATCGGCTTCTCTACGCGAACAAATACCAGAATTGGCTATGTATTTGTTTAAGCGTATTTCGTCTGGATTTGATGCTGTTTTTGGTTTTGATTTCTTTTTGAAAGGAGCATTACCTCTTGCAAAACTTTTAGATTTGCTGTTAGCCTGTCCTCTTCCTGAAGTTTTCCCTCTTCCTTTGCTATCTTGATGTCTGCTCATATTAAAATTTTTGGCAAAGGTATGATATTAGTTAATACTTACGACTTTATTTCTACAGTTGTTTGTCGTTCTCTATTAACTATGAGTTTTGTAACGTCTGGTCTGGAGTAATGTCCTACAGGATCAAAATTCTGACGTTCTTTGAGTACACGATTAAAATCAATAGATTGAATAATTAAGCCCTCTGTATTCAAAACAGGTTCTACGAGCCATTCGCCATCCGGACCTGCAATACAACTACCACCATTTGTTAAAATGTCTGGTGCGTTTTTTAAAATTTTATCTAAATGCGGTGTATCCTTTGGGAAGTCGGTTCGGGACATTAAACTTGAGACGGAAACAACAAAAGACCTAGATTCTCGTGCAATAAAACGTGTAATGTCTTTGGTATTATGGTCACTTCCTGGCCAGACTGCAATATGTAAATTTTCTCCTTGACCGTACAATGCTGTCCTTGGCAGTGGCATCCAGTTTTCCCAACAATTTAAACCACCAACCGTAAAAGCTTTTAAAGGATGAACCTGCAAACCGTTACCGTCACCTGGTGCCCAAGTTAAACGCTCATCATATGTTGGTTGTAATTTTCTATGTGTAGATTTTATATCTCCATGTTCATTAATATAAACCAATGATGCATAAATACTATGTCCACCTCTATCCAGTGGTCGCTCAATTATACCCAAATAAATGGCTATACTATTGTCTTTTGCTAACTGACAAATTGTATTTAATTCACCTTTTTCAATACAAATGGAATTATTTACATAATGTGCGTGTAATTCTTTATTAACATCTGTGTTCCATTCTGCCCCACCTGTTAATGCTAACCAAAAAGGATAACCTGGTAGTAAAGCTTCACCAAAGACTATGAGTTCACATTTTTCTTCTGCAGCCTCTTTAATTGAGGCTTCAATCTTTTTTAAGGTAGCACTTTTATCTAACCATACAGGTGATATTTGCGCCATGGCAATCTTTAGTTTAGAATTCATTCTATAAACGATTTAATACAACTGAAACATCTATTAACAAAATGGAAAATACACCTGCAACTATAATAAACTTCAAAATATTATGAAGTATTAAATAGTGTATTCTTTTATTAGATTTCCATAGAATAAGTAGAAAAAATAGGAGTAACATTACACTTAAATAAAAGAAATAATACATATGTCCTATTTTGAAGAACAGTGATATTACAATTCCAGATATAATGGTTAGAATAACCAAAATAGTAAGCATTAATTTGGAAGTTTTTTCACCATAAACTACAGGAACCGTTTTATAATCTAGAGCTAAATCACCTTTGATATTCTCTAAGTCTTTCGTCAACTCTCGCATAGATACTAAGAGAAATAAAAAAATGGCGTGCGCAAAAATTACCAATTCAAAATTTTTGTAATAAATAAAAATGGCGAAAAATGGAGTTACAGTTAATATGGCTGATACTAAGTTACCTGTCATTGGCTGTTTTTTGAATTTGTGCGAATACAACCAAATCGCAAAAATGTAAAGTGCAAAAAACAGCACAGCTTTAAATGAAACATAACTTGCAAAAACCACTGCTAAAAAATTCAATACAAAGTAAAATGACAGCTTTGTATTTTGACTTACCAAGCGATCTAGCATTGTTTTTCTAGGTCTATTGATTAAATCTTTTTCTGAGTCATAAAAGTTATTAATGATATAACCTGCAGCTATGGTAGCTGAAGACGCTAAAACCAACATTAGCAAGTTAACATCAAATAAAACTTGCTTTAAAGGCTTATCGTGCGCAAAAATGTAAATTGATGCTAAGTATTGTGCAATAACTACAACCAAAATATTGTAACCACGCACTACCGAAAACAGGCTGAAAAATTTTAACAGAATATGTTTCTGCTGTCTTGTTAGCATATAGATAAATTAAAAAACCTCACAAATTACTAGAATCTGTGAGGCTTAAATGTAATATTTTTAGTTTTAAAAGTTGTAAACAACTTCTAATTTCTGACCTTGTAAGGCTTCTTTAGCTCTTTCTATATCTTCTGTGAAACCTAAGATATAGCCACCACCACCAGAACCACAAAGTTTAAGGTAGTAGTCATTAGTTTCGATACCTTTTTTCCATAACTCATGGAATTGATTTGGTATCATGGGCTTAAAGTTATTCAGTACAATTTTAGAGAGCTGTTTTGTATTTCTGAACAATGATTTAATGTCTCCTTTTAAGAAATCATCAACACACGCATCTGTGTGCTTTATAAATTGCTCTTTTAGCATACTACGGAATCCTTCACTCTTCATGTTTTCCATGAAAATGCTAACCATAGGTGCCGTTTCTCCAACAATACCACTATCTAGTAAAAACACAGCTCCTTTTCCTTCTGTACTTTGAGATGGTATGCCTGTTGCCTCAATATTATCTTTAGAGTTAATTAGTATTGGTAAACTCAAGTAACTATTTAAAGGATCTAATCCTGAAGACTTTCCATGGAAGAATGATTCCATTTCAGAAAAAATAGCTTTCAGCTTTAATAGTTTTTCGCGTGTAAGGTTTTCTAATACGGTAATTTTTTCGGTAGCATACTTATCATAAATTGCAGCTACTAAAGCTCCACTACTACCTACTCCATAGCCTTGTGGTATAGATGAGTCGAAGTACATACCAGCCTCTACGTCTTCCTTAAGTTTATCTATATCAAAAGACACTAAATTTTTATCTAAACTTTTTAAATAAGACGCAAAACGTTTTAAACTTTCGTTAGACTTGATAGCCTCTTCGGATGGATTTTCATCAACCTTTAAAGCTCCATTGTAAAAATTGTAAGGTATAGATAAGCCCTTAGAATCTTTAATGATTCCATACTCACCAAAGAGTAGAATTTTTGAGTAGAAAAGAGGTCCTTTCATATTGGTTTTAAACAATTTCTTTTAACAAATATACGTATAAATCTACTATATAGTTTGCAATCAATGCCTAAGGCTAAGTTAATTTTTAATTAATTGTGCACCTTTACCTACAAAATCTGTAATAAAATGCCCGTTTTGACAAAACTCAGCCAATTTATTATTTATAAATTTCAACACACTTTCTTTTTCATTTTCAGGATATAAAACGTGTACATTGGCACCTGCATCTAACGTAAAACAAACATTAGAACTATTCTCCGATCTGTACTTCCAAAGTTTGTTTATTATTTCTAACGTGTTGGGCTTCATTAAAATGAAGTAAGGCATACTCGTCATCATCATAGCATGAAGGGTTAAAGCTTCACTCTCAACTATTTTAACGAAAGTTTGTAAATCACCTGATGCTAAAACTGTTTTGAGTTTAGCCAAATTATCATGCGCTTGATTAAAACGTTGCTCTGCATAGGGATGACCAAACATTAGTTTATGACCAACTGTACTGCTCACTTGCTTTTCGCCTTTATCTACTAAAAGTATAGTGTCTTGATAATTTTTGAAATTAGGATGTACTTCTCCATTAAATTTAATTCCGTACAAATTTGAACTTTCTGTACTTTCATTTTGTCCCCAAACTACCAACTCACCTTCAATACTTCTGCATGCACTACCAGAACCTAATCTAGCCAGAAAAGATGCCTTTTGGTTGAATTGGGATTTCTCGACTTCGCTCGAAATGACAGTATTTGTTAATTGGCATTCAACACTCATTAAACAAAGAGCCAAGGCACTCATACCTGATGCGGAAGATGCAATACCTGAGCTATGTGGAAAGGTATTAGAGGTCTCAATTTTGAAATGATAATCTCTTAAAAATGGTACATATGCTTCAATACGCTCAAAAAATGTTTGAATTTTTGGTTTGAAGGCTTCATTCTTTTCTCCTTCGAAATACACATCAAAACTAAAATCTGATTTCACCTTGAGCGCAGTCGAAAGGTCTCTTTTAGTGTAAGTAAGCTTCGTAATGGTCTTGCAATTAGAAAGCGTAAAGCTTATTGATGGGTTTTCTGGAATTTGATTTTCCTTTTTTCCCCAATATTTCACTAATGCTATATTACTTGGAGACTCCCATTTTACTGAGCCACTTTCTATGTGAGCGTTATAATTTTTAAGAATAAAATCTTCGACTATCATAATCTAATTTTCTGCCGACAAAGATAGTAACTTTAGCATTGTTTTGTAGTTTCTTGCTGTGGCATTGACATTTAGTTTTCTTTCAAAATAATTGAGACTGAATTTTGCATTGCCGTAACCCTTGTCTGAATAGAAATAAATGCAATCATTTATAATTTTATATTCTTCTTTTTCATAGACTTTTTCGTAAGCTTTTTGCACTAAATTTTCTTGTGGCAAATGAGATAATATTGCAAAATAACTGCTTACTTTTTTGGCTTCGGGAAAGGGACAATCGTCAAATATTTTTTGTAATTGCTGCTTTGTTCTTACTATTACAGAAACTTCAAAACCAAAATTATCGATAATTAAATTTTGAAGAGAATTTTCTATCTTTTGGACATTAGTTTCTGCAACTTTAAATATCACATTACCACTTTGTATATAAGTTTTAACATCAGAAAATCCTATCTTAGTGAGTAGCTCTCTTAACTCTGGCATTGGCACCTTTCTGTGTCCGCCAACGTTGATACCTCTTAATAATGCGATGTATGTTTTCACTTCTTTGCTATTGATTGCGACACAATGTAAGCTCCCGTCCAAGCATTCTGAAAGTTAAACCCTCCTGTTACTGCATCTACATTAATAACTTCTCCTGCAAAAAATAAATTGGGTATTAACTTACTTTCAAACGTTTTAAAGTTCACTTCTTTTAAATCTACTCCACCTGCTGTAACAAATTCTTCTTTAAAGGTACTTTTGCCTGTTACCTGAAAAACGGCTTGTGTTAACTGCGCTGCTAGAGCAGTCAGTTGCTCTTTATTGAGATCTGCCCAACGTTCGTTTTCAGAAATATTTGAAGCTACAACTAATTTCCTCCATAATCGCTTTGGTAAATCGAACTGTGCAGTGCCAAAAATCTGTTTCTTGGCTAATTCTTGTTTTAAATCTTTTAATTGATCTAGACAATCTTCAAAATCTTGTTTTATAAAGTTGATTTCTATTTCAAAATTATAATTCAGCTTTGCTAGTTCTACAGCTCCATAGGCCGATAGCTTTAAGATTGCTGGTGCACTCATGCCTACGTGTGTTATAAGTAAAGGTCCTTCAGAAAAAAGATCTGTTCCTAAAACTTTCACTTCTACATTTTGTGCCACAACGCCTGGTATATCTTTTATGCGTTTGTCTTTTATATCAAAGGTAAATAGTGATGGCACTGGCGGAACAATGGTATGACCCATATCTTCCAATAGCTTCCATACTTTTGGGTTGCTTCCTGTGGCCATAACTATTTTTTTGGCTTCAACATCTCCTTGAGATGTAGTAACCGTAAATCTATTATCAATTGGTTTTATTGATTTTACAGAATAATTATAGAATACTTCAACCTTATGCTTTTTGGCTTCAAACAAAAAGCAATCTATTATGGTTTGAGACGAGTTAGAGATTGGAAACATTCTGCCATCCTCCTCAATCTTCAATTCTACTCCACGCTCTTCAAACCAAGCAATGGTGTCACCTGTCATAAAAGTATGAAATGGACCAAGCAATTCCTTTTCGCCTCTTGGATAATTTTGTACCAACTCTGAGGGTATAAACTCTGCATGTGTAACATTGCAACGTCCACCGCCAGAAATTTTCACCTTTTGCAGACCTTCTTTACCACGCTCTAAAATAGCAACTGATAAATCAGGATGTTTTTCTGCTATGTTTATTGCAGCGAAAAATCCTGCTGCACCACCACCAATAACTACTATATCCTTTTGTATTTGCAAAACTTTGATTTAACGAGATTTTATGAGTAATTTTTTGTTATTCAACTCTTCTATAAGTATCATTATAAATGGAAACAAAATACAATGATACACTTTAACAGATTAATATTAATAACGCTAATTACGGTTTCTTGCCAATCTGCTGGTCAACTTAAAATAGAAGGTAGCATTAATAATTCTATAAAAGAGGCTTCTGCTGCAGAAACCACACCTCAGTCGGATCTCATTTGGACTATCGAAGATTCTGGAAACGATAGTGACTTGTTAGGATTAGACTCTAGTGGAAAAATTGTAAAAAAAGTTGCAATAACTAACGCCAGCAACATTGATTGGGAAGATTTAACTTCTGATAAAGACGGTAATATTTACATTGGTGATTTTGGAAATAATAATGAAAAGCGAAAGCATTTTAGGATTTTGAAAATAAATCATAACGACCTAGATCGCAAAACTGCTGAAGCAGAAATCATTGATTTTACTGTGCCAAAAAAGAAGTATTCTAAAGACTTTGAAGCGTTCTTTTTGTATAATAACTCATTCTATATTTTTAGTAAAGAAACGAAGAAGTTCATCACCTTACAAGTACCTAACTCACCAGGGAAACATAAAGCCGTGTTAAGATCTGATTTTAATTTAGACGGTAAAAACAATAAAATTACTGCTGCCGATATTAGTGATGATGGCAAAAGCATCGTACTACTAAATCACGATAAAGTTTGGAAAATCACTGATTTTAAAAATGATGATTTTTTCTCTGGCAATATTGAAGCGTTACCATTTGATCACAACTCGCAAAAAGAAGGTGTTTGTTTTAAAGACAGTACTTCAATCTATATTATAGACGAACGCAATGGTGATGAAGGTGGTAATATTTACACTTTTAAATTAAACTAAGGTGGAGACCTTTTCCTCTAGAAATGTCTTAAAGTCTAATTGAGCGTTAATAGGTGATTTTCCTTTGCTTTGGTATTTGTTGATTTGTTTTCTATCTATAACTCTGGCTTTAGTATTATCATGCCATTGTAAATCTAAGCAAGTTAAAATTGTGTTGTGGATTTCATCGTCTTCAATTGGTACTATAACCTCTACACGTCTGTCTAAATTGCGCTCCATACAATCTGCTGAGCCAATAAACAGATTGTTTTCATCATTGTTACCAAAGTAATATACTCTAGCATGCTCTAAATATTTATCAACCACACTTATTACCTCTATGTTTTCGCTTAAACCGTCTACACCAGGAATTAGGCAACAAATACCTCTTACTATTAATTGAATTTTTACACCTGCATTTGATGCCTCATATAACCGCTGAATAGTTGCTTTGTCTTCTAAACTGTTCATTTTAAAAAACAGAAAACCTTCTCCTCCTTGTTTAGAAATTTCAATTTCTTTATCTATAAGATTAAAAAGTGTAGATCTTGTTACAAAAGGTGACATCCAAATTTTGGATAATTCAGGCTTGTAAGACGTATCTTTAAGAAATTTAAAGACCTCGTTTAAATCGTTGGTAATAGATTGCTTTGATGTTAACAACCCAAAGTCCGCATAAACTGTAGCACTTTTTTCATTAAAGTTTCCTGTACCAATATATGCCATAGCTGATGTTTTTAACTGAATTCTTAATATTTTAGAATGTACTTTTAAATTTGACATGCTATATAGCACCTGCGCACCAAGATGCTCTAGTTTACGTCCCCATTCAATATTATTTTCTTCATCAAATCTGGCTTTAGCTTCAACAAAAACAGTAACCTTTTTACCGTTTTCTAAACACGTTAATAAGCGCTGTGCCACAGCAGAATCATTAGAAATTCTATAGAGTGTAATGGCTATTTCCGTTACATCTTCCCTTACAGCAGCCTCATCTAAAAGATTTAAAATAGGATTGTAGCTATGATAAGGAAAGCACAATAATTCATCTTTATTTAACAGGTGATTTATGATACTTTTAATGTTGGCTAATGCATGATGCATTAATTGCTTGTTTGAAGCTCCCTGTATTCTACCTTCTATTTCTGGAAAATTAAAAAAATCACTAAAATTATGAAAGCGTCCACCTGGCATTAAATCTGTTTTTTTGAGACCTAAAGCTTTTCTTATAATTTTTAAATCTTCTTTAGGGATTGCCGCATCATATAGTATACGTGTTGGTAATCCGGATTTACGCTGTATTAAACTTTCTTCTATAAGTTCTACCAATTCTGCGTCATCGTCCTCGTTATAATACAACTCGCCATCTCTGGTTATTTTAATACTATAAAGGTCATTAGCTTTAGCATTTGGAATTAAGACCGAAATATTAGCTCTAATTACTTCATCTAAGAATGTAATGAATGTTGTTTTAACTTCATTTTTAAAAACAATAAAACGCTCATAGTTATCAGTTGGTATATTAATTAAGTAAGGTTCTGTTGTTTTTATGTAAAAGAAGAGCGCCTTATCTTGAACAAATGAAATATCTAAATCTTTGTTTAATGGATAAATTTTGAGCTTTGGTTTTATATTATTTTGAAATTCTTTTTGAGCAAAAAGTTTTTGTTCTGAACTAAACTGAGAAACGTCTATTAGCTTTACATTATCACTTTCTAAATCTACCAATATTTTATTTTTAAAGATACTCCCAAATTGCTGTTGCAATACATCTACTTTTTTCTGTATTGCTTTTAAGACTTTTTTAGGCTTTGTCTTTTTACGAATTGGAGACTTTTTTTTCAGCGCTCTAAAGTTTCGTAATTTTGAAACACGCACTCTGTAAAACTCGTCTAAATTAGAAGAAAAAATAGCTAAAAACTTAAGCCGTTCGTTGAGCGAATTAGAATTATCTTTGGCTTCTTGAAGCACTCTCTCGTTAAAAGAAAGCCAGCTTAAGTCTCTATTAAAGTATTTTATATCAGACATCTTGCAAAATTAATTGCTTAAGCTAAAAATGAAGTTATTAAAATATTATGTTATTACTAAGTCTTAAAAATTAAGCCCAAAACCAAATGAAAATCTTAAACCGTCCTCACCAGTAAAGAAGTTAAACGTACCTGCTACAGACTCTGCTGCTGCTACCCAAAATCCGCCACCATAAGAGTTATGCCATTTTCTAGAATTGTCATTTTTTACCCATACTCTACCCACATCTACACCTGAAAAAACACCGATTTGCATAGGGAACCAACCTGTTTTAAAAGTATTAAAACTATAACGTAAATCTGCGTTAGTAACTAAGGAATTTTTACCGGTAAATCGTTCTGTACGGTAACCTCTTAGTCCTGCACCACCATCTCCAATATTTGCGCCTTGATAAAATAAAAAGTCATCTCCAAAACGCAATTGAGTTCTAATATCTGTCTTAAGAACCAGTTTTCTATTAACACTTAAAGCGTTATAGAATCCTAAGTGTGCATTTACATAACCAAAAATATTATTAAACTCTTCTATTTCTGTTTTTGCACCTGCAACAATATTAAAATCCATTCCTCTTGAGGTAGCAATTTCGTCATCTGCACTGTGGTAATCATACTCAGTTTCTAGTGCTGTAAAAAAGCGTCTTTTGTAGAAATCTTCATTCGTAGCAGGAATAAAATCTGTAATAAATCTGTTTTCTGTAGCATCTAGTTCTATGCCTTCAAAAACTGCTCTAAAACCATACTCACTACCATAACCAGAGTTTTTAACAGCTCCTACATTCACACCAAAAATACTTGTCTTAACACGATTATAATCTAAGTCTAAATCATCGTCATTATTTTCGGTTTCGTTTCCAATCCCAAAGAAGTTATTTGTAAAATTGGCACTTGTAAATACACCACCTAACTTTAGATTCCACTGACCAAAAATATTAGCAAATTGCCCATTATATCTTAAATCGAAACCTTTGGTAGCGAAATAATAACCTGATCTAAATTTATGCTGCTGTGAAAATGGGTTACGCTCAAACCCTTTTTTTGTTTTTGTTAAGCTAATACCAACTTTAAATCCATCATCAGGATTAAAACCGACACTTGGTGTTACAACACTTGTTTTCTGTATAAACTTTTGGAAATCATAAAGATTAGACGTGTAATTATCAGTAAACTTTAGCTGTCCACCCTTGTTAACTTCAACTGTATTCTTTTTAGATTTATGGTCGTATACCTTTATACGTCTGCCATTATTAATTTTATAAATATCATTGCCTTGCCCACCAATTATGCGTGTGTAAATTAAGTTATTAGCCTTACCGTTAACTTCAATAATATCGTCGTCATCTAGGGCATAAACCCAAATTTCTTTAGTAACATCTCTATGATAAGTTCTGTCTACAATTACATCTGCTTTTTCACCTCCTTTATTCCGCCATATTTGAACTCTCGTTTCCTTATCTGCAGTTCTTGTAATTTCAATAAAATCATCCTTATCTGTAGCTGTAAGAATCACTAACTCATCTAAATAATTTGCATAGCGTGTTGCTATATCCTTCAGATTATCGCGTCTTCCTTTTAGTTTTGTTTTAATATCTTCTATAACTTCATCCTGAATTGCTTCTGGTAAATTAGAAAATGCCTCTTCAATAACCTCATCTGTTATCCCGTTTTGAAGTAACTGAGCCTGCTCTAACCAAACTGACTTATCGGATTGTTTTATTAGTGCTTTATCTAACTTATGACCTGCACTATTCATCCATTTTATATCTTTTAGTTCTGCATCATAAACCTGAAGCTGATTGGTTGCACTAGATATTGTTCTTCCAATATCTAACAAAGTACCATCAAAATTTGAAAACACCTGATCTCTATCTCTGGGTATGGCTCTATATAACTTATCGCCATTAGGTTGATCAAATTGTGCCCAGCGCCATTGATCTTGGTGCCGATCCCAGTCTCCAATAAGCATATCAAAAAGACGTGCTCTCACAAAGGCCTTTTCATCTATTTTATACTCTTCGTCTTTTCTTATTTTTTCAATAATATCGTGTGTGCTCTCAATGTCATCAGCATATCCAAAATTTTTATCATTGGTATAATTATCTTCCGGGCGTTCTTCTATCATATATAATTCGCCACCATACTCATCATTATATTTACCTAAATGCTTATGTTTTGGTATGTAATATAATTTAGGGTTAGTATGTAATACTTGAGCTGCATCTGATAATTTTGGAATGGCTAAAAACGCATAAGGGTGCGCTGCAGTATAAAAATCTAAAATGAGATCTTCTACAATGGTTTCGTCAAATTCATTTTCAACAAAATTATCTTTAAACACCACTGTTTGGATGTATTGTGTTGCACTTTTTCTAAGTGCACGCATATTTAACTCTCTGCCGTCTTTTAACTTTAATCTTAATGAACGGGTTTGATGTCCTCCTCCTTTACGCACAATTTCTAAACCACCATACAGTGTATCTAGAGTAGCTACTTTTGCTGTAATTTTTTTGCTGTAAACATCTCTATAATTTTCTCCCCAAATGGCTTCAAAAAAACCAGATTTATCTGTTTCTTCTTTAGAATAAATAGAAACTTCTACAGTGTTTGGAAAGCTATCTGGCAATGTTGAAGTATCAAAATCTGGCTTATTTGGTTCAATGATTTGTTTTTGGTATAGAACGTTTGGTTCACCATTTTCTGCTCCAAAAATTTGCACCCATGAACTTCCATCTTTATAAACAACCAACTTTGCAAAACCCTGCTTACCATAAGAAAACAGACCATTATCGCTTAATGTAGCATAAGATTCCTTAGCACCAGATCCAGACACTATCTGCTTTATTCTACCTTCTTCTATATATTGTAGCGTATGCTCATGACCAGATACAAATACTAATTTTGGGCTATCTACGGCCAAGGTTTCTAATCGTTTCATTAATTCATTATAACGCTCGTTATAACGGTCTTGAATAGACACACCACCTTGAGTTCTTATCTGTGCTACAATAGTTGCTAAACCTGGAACAGGTATTTTCTTTTGACCAGGAAATAAATGTTTTGAAGCTGCAAATTGGCCGCCATGCACTCCATTGGTATACATAGGATGATGCATTGCAAATACAATAGTTTTGTTTTGCGCTTTTTTTAGTTCGCCTTCTACTTCGAGAAAAAAACGTTCTCGTGTTTTTATTTCGCACTCATCATTTATTCCAGGATTGTCGTTCCAGTTTTCTAAGTACCATTGCGTATCTATAATGATAAGTTGAACGGTTTCACTAACATCAATACTTTCTAAAGGACAGCCATTTTCTGGTTGAAAAGTGTTTTTACCCAAAGCATCTTCTATATATTTTTCTTGTCGCTTTACTCCCTTTAAACCATCTGCATACCAATCGTGATTTCCTGGTATAAAAATAGTTTTTCCATTAAATTCGTTAACTGCTCCTACCTGTGCGTTAAGTGCATTTTCTGCATCTGCTCTATCTTTATGATCCTTTTTAGGCAAGCCAGCAGGATAAATATTATCACCTAAGTATAGTGTATAATCTTCTTTTGAATTTTTTTGAGTTTGAAGATGTTTTTTAAATGCCATTAAAGCATCTGAGTAACCACCCATTGGTGATTTTCCTGCATCACCAACTAAATAAAATACGTTATCTATTGGTTTATTAGGTAAACTTTGAATTATAAAATCCTCCTCAGCATACTGTGCCTTGTATGTAGCACAAGCATGACTTAAAAGTATTAAAACTAGGATTGTAATTCTTTTGTATATATGTTTCATGTATATCATTATATCTAAAAAAATAAACTCATTCTAAGGCTAAGAACTACAAGACAACATAGAGCATCCTACTTTATGCCTTGCCCATTCTGGTCTCTTGGCGAACCATTTCTCGTATTCTGGTTGGTTGTTATATGGATTTTTCAACATTTTAAACAAGTCGTCAATTAAATCATAATCTTCTTCATTGGCCTTATCTATTGCCAACTGTGCCATATAATTTCTAAGTACGTATTTAGGATTTACAGCATTCATTTTTAATTGTCGCTCGGAATCTGTTAATGATTCTGAATTTAATCTTTTATCGTATGTATTAAACCATACTTCCCATTTTTTTTTCTTGTCTTCCTTTATTTCTTGTGGATTGTAAAAGGCATCTTTAACGGTTTTTATTCCCTCATCAACACTACCTTTCTCATAATTAGATAATAAACGATAAAACATCGTCATGTCCGTTTCTGAAAGTAAAAGGCAATCTTCTAAATCTTCAATTAATTGTTTATCACCTTCAGTTTTGATATCTAATCCCAATTTTAAACGCATCATTTCTAAAAATTCAACTTCAAAATCTTTTTGATATTGATTTAGAATTGTTTCAAACGGTTCCGCCTCTTCAACTAGAGGGTACAAAGCATTGGCAAGTTGTAGTAAATTCCAAAGTGCAATATTGGGCTGATTACCATAACGATAACGCTTATGCTCTCTGTCTGTAGTGTTTGGTGTCCAGCCAAAATCAAAACCTTCTAACCAGCCATAAGGTCCATAGTCTATTGTTAATCCTAAAATTGACATATTATCAGTATTCATTACGCCGTGTACAAAACCGACACGTTGCCAATGAATAATCATTTCTAAAGTCTTATCTGTAACCGCTTTAAAAAATTTAATATAATTTGCTTTTGATGGTAAACCTAGCTCTGGATAAAAATGCTTTATAGTGTAATCTGTAAGCTTTTTAAGATTTTCTGTATCGTTTCTAGAAGCAAATAATTCAAAATTACCAAAACGAATAAATGTTGGTGCCACTCTACAAACAATAGCCCCTTTTTCGTAAGCTGCATTACCATTATAAAGCATATCTCTTAACACCTGATCTCCAGAAAGCATAAGACTTAATGCTCTTGTTGTTGGCACTCCCAAATGATACATTGCCTCGCTACACAAATACTCTCTCACCGAAGATCTTAAAACTGCCAAGCCGTCGCCTTGCCGAGAATAGGGTGTTTCTCCTGCGCCTTTAAGCTGTAATGCCCAACGTTTTGTGTTGTGCTCTATCTCAAACAAATTAATGGCTCTACCATCTCCCAATTGTCCTGCCCAATTACCAAACTGGTGACCTGCATAAGCCATAGCATATGGTTGTGTATCTTGATAGATTTTAGTTCCAGAAAAAATATTTAAAAATTCATTAGAAGTAACTTCTTCAGCATTAACTCCTAAATTTTTGCACATTTCTTGTGATGCATGAATTAGCTTTGGTGATGACGGTACTCTGGGTTTCACATAAGAGTACATGGCACCAAATACTTTTCTTCTGGTATTACTTAAATTAGTATCAGAAGGTAATTCTTTATTAAGAGTATCTGCAATTTTTAATTTCATATAGACGATAAGAAGACACTTAAGCCTGAAATGTAATGTTGGTTGTTACGACTTATTATAATATCTCAGTATAAAAATACAACTTAGCAAGCACTAACAGCACTAATTAAATGTTAAGTCTTGTAATTTTCGTAATTTAGACCTAATTAAACAATTCATCTTATTTATGGCAAAGTCTCTTATTGAAGACACACAAGAATATGTTTTTAACCTGTTAACCGATAAGCTCCCAAATACGTTTATATACCATAACTATACACATACGCAACGTGTATTAAAAAGTACAAAAGAGCTCATAGACAGTTCTGAAATCACCAAGGAAGAAGCCGAAATATTAGAACTTACAGCTTTATTGCATGACACTGGTTACACTGTAAGTTCTGAAAACCACGAGAGAGAAAGTGTAAAACTTGCAGAAGCTTTCTTAAAAGAAAAAGGTGTTGATGACAACATCATAAAAGCTGTTTCCGACTGTATAATGGCTACTAAATTTGATGAAGAGCCAACCAATAAACTCGAAGAAATTATAAGAGATGCTGATGCTTCTCACTTTGGTAAAAAGTACTTTGATGAGGCTAGTGAATTTCTTAGAAAAGAGCTTGAGTTGCGTAATATTAAAAATTACTCACCAGCTGAATGGCGCGCGGAAAATATTAAAGTCCTAACAGAACATAATTTTTACACTGAACATGCACTGAAAAACTGGCAGCCTAGAAAGGAAAAGAACCTAGCCAAATTAATGGGCAAAAAGAAAAAACGCAAAAAGAAACTTGATGTTGAAAAACTTAAGGCTAAATACAAAGCACAATATAAAAACGAAAGCCCAGAACGTGGTGTGCAAACCTTTTACAGAACAGCTCTGAGAAATCATATTAAACTTAGTGATATTGCCGACACAAAGGCTAATATACTACTATCGGTTAATGCGATTATTATCTCCGTTGTACTTGCTAATCTTATTTCTAAGTTAGATACGAATCCCTACTTAACGTGGCCTACCATTATATTTTTATCGTTTTGTGTTATCTCAATGGTACTTTCAATTATTGCTACACGACCAAACGTAACAAGTGGTGAGTTTACTAAAGAGGATGTTGAAAACCAAGAGGTAAATCTCAGCTTTTTTGGTAATTTCCACAAAATGGAGCTAAAAGAATTTGAGTGGGCTATTGGAGAAATGGTAAAAGACAAAGATTATATCTATAAGGCACTCACAAAAGATCTTTATTTTTTAGGTAAAGTTTTAGAACGAAAATATAGACTATTACGGATTACCTATACTGTATTTATGATAGGAATTATCATCTCTTTAATATCCTTTGCCATTGCGGTAAAAGATAATCCTAACGTAGATATTGAGGATGTTATACCAGAAACTAATACTGAGACAGGTTTTATAAACTCAAAAGAAGACGACAGCAGTATTAACCTTATGATTTAATGGTATCCATTAAGTCGTCGTAGGTGTAGAAATTTTTATCATCATTTTCATTATGATATAAAATACTTACCCTTAACGCTTTTAAACCTGTTACACCTTGCAGATCTTCAAGCTCTAAAACCTCTAAGTCTTTATCTAAAATGTTTTTAGATTGAAGAAAGCTAATATATCTTTTGTACTCATCCTCATCTTCTTTTTGAGAATACACAATGGTTAACTTCCCTTTTTTGGTGATACGTTCTTCAGTTCCTTTAATAAATGCTTTATCTACTCGCTTCTTTACAACCTCGTAACGTGCATTGTAAGTACCATCTACATCAAAGCGCTTTTCGTCCATTCTAAAACGAATTGAAAGCGGCTGATTAAAAACTAATACCATTGATGCAACATCTAGGCTTATAGGATATTCATGCTGATTTTGATAATACGAATTTTCCATTTCGCACATAACCTGTAATTGCCACAATCTTAAATTGTAGAGATAAATCATATTAAAGCTATCTTGCTTTGTAATGGACTCACCTATATACATGTTATGCTCTACCCCATCGGTTTTAAAACGTTCAAAGAAATGAGGATACATTTTTTGAGCTTCGGCTTGCTTCTCATCAAGCAAAGAAGACATATTGGTGTTTATTAGCTTTACTGTATCGTCATAATGCTTTCGGTAAAAATAGATAACATTTAAGTCTTCATCTATTTTACTGAAATAATCTTCTATATCTTCTTTAAGTTCTGGTTCGGTTTGTGCTATCAACTCAAAAACAGGTTTAACCTCATCTCTTAAAAACACAGTGATTGCATGCTCGCTATCTACTTTGAAATTTGTTTTTAAATCATTACAATATTCGTTGACCTGAAACCTAATTTGCTCTAGTATGAGTAAACTTTTCTTTTGAAGTGTTTTATTCAATATTTTCTCTGCTAAATTTAATTGAAGCGATAAATCCTTTTGTGTTGCTTCATTTCTAGCATTAGATGACCCTTTGACATCTATTTGCCCAAAGAGTGGATAAACGTTATCAAAAGTAATCTTTTTGAATGTTGGTGATTCACCTGTATTATACTCAACTTTTATGTAGTTTCTGGCCTCTTGGACAAATTTCCAATGTACACTTGGATGAATGGATGTACATTCTTTTTGAATAATTGCTTCTATTAAATTCTCCTCTTCGTTTTTAGAGCGTTCTACAGCAGAAACAATATAAGGCATTACATCAATAAGCTTGTTTGCATTAATACTGTTTAATACCTTAGGTTCTTTAGACACAATTTCCAAAATTCCCATTAAACCTTCGTCATTTGCAATTGGAGCAAAAATGGCACTTTTATAACCTTGCTCGTGTAATACTTTAATATGCGGTGCTTTGCCCTTAGAGCGCTTATATATTTTTTCTACATCAGAAATTGAAAAGTACGTATTCTCAGTTAACAACCTGTTATAAGACCATTTACAAAGCGCGTCTTCACATGGTACTCGTTCTTCTTTATGCAACAAGAAGCTATTCATACCCGCACCATAAACGCGCTCAAAAGCATCCTCTTCTTCATTGTAAATAGAAAAACCTACTTCAATATTTTTAAAGCCAAACAAGGATCTGAAAATTTCATAAAACCCTTGCATAAAACTTTCATCTTTACGCTTATCTTCTGCTATTAAAGAGGATTTTATGTTAGAAATAGACTGGTCATCCGTTACATCAAAAATATTTGAAATAACGAAACCTTTAAACTCATAACTGTTAGGAGGAAACTTCTCTTTCCAAAGTTCTAAATTTTCAAAATTATCTAATAATTCTTCGTAATCTTCGTAAGTGATTTTTGGCGCATTATCTTTTGGTATAATTTCTACAAAATCTGCATTATATAGGATTTTATAAAATCTTGTTATACCATTAGCATCAGGAATTTCATAAAAGAAAGGACGCTTAAAATTTAAGTTATATCCGTAGCAAAAATTAAGGATTATGGTACATGCAATAATATACCTCTGGTCATCAGGCATATTTTTTATTTGTAATTCAAACCCTTCTCCTGCGGTTTTTAAAATAGACTGAAAACGTTCCGAAGAATTGAAAATTATATCCTGAAAGGGTACAGACGCAGTTTTTATTTCGTTAAGCGTTAACACAGGACTAAACGCATCTTGGAGAATACCTTCAATCTCTTCCTCGTAAGTTTTGAGCAATGTTAGATCACTAAACCCTTCTCTTAATACAGGATTATTATCGGCAATTTCTAGAACACGACGTGCATTAGCGGCAATAAAATGATTATCAGTTTCAACTAATTTTTGATACTGATTAAGCAACTTATTAAAGCTTACCTTAATTATAAAGGGTGAATCAATGTTGTCGTTAATGTCCAAACCGTAATTTTTTTCTATACGCAAAGTTACAAATATTTAAAGTAGTCGTTTATGTTTAGACTACCTTACATACAGTTTGTTACATAAAAGGTAAATCAATCAAGCTTTTTTATACTAATTGCAAAGCCACCACCTTCTGCTAATTTCACACTTAAATCAGAACCTTTATTTACGTCAATTTTTTCAATGATGATATCTAACGGACTATCATCCCAATGAGCGTTTTCACCATCTTTATAGATAATAGCTTCATACTTTTGGTTCTCATCTAAAAAGTCGAAAGTTATATCTAAGGTTCTTGCATTTTCATCGGTAATACCACCAACAAACCAATTACCTGTTTCTCGCTCTTGCCTAGCTATAGTTACATAATCACCAACCTCTCCATTTAAGACTTTGGTTTGTTGCCAGTCTACTCCAACATCTTTTATAAATTGAAATGGTTCTGGATTAGCTTCATAATGCTCAACCAAATCAGCTGCCATTTGTATTGGGCTATAAATAACCACATAAAGAGCTAATTGCTGCGCAATTGTGGTGTTTACTTGGTTGTTTGGTTTGTATTCTTCAAATTTAATATTGAAAATACCTGGTGTGTAGTCTATAGGACCTGCCAACATTCTTGTAAAAGCAACTATTGGTAAGTGTTCTGGTGGATTTCCACCATCGCTTGACCATGCATTAAATTCTTGACCTCTCAAGCCTTCGCGAGAAATGATATTTGGATAGGTTCTTCGGAGACCTGTTGCTTTTATTGGCTCGTGTGCATTAACTGCAACTTGATATTTAGCTGCTTTTATCGCAGCATTGTTATAGTGATTTACCATGTATTGCCCATGATGATATTCACCTTTAGGAAGTATCTTACCAACATAACCAGACTTTACCGAATGCATGCCGTATTTCTGCATTAAAGCATAAGCTGTATCCTGTTGTTTGGTATAAGTTTCAGTAGCTGCAGAAGTTTCGTGGTGCATTATGATTTCTACACCTTTTTCCTTGGCGTATCTTGTAACTTCATCTAAATCGTAATCTGGATACGGTGTTACAAAATCAAATACGCCTTCTCTATCTTCAAACCCAATCCAGCGTTCCCAACCAGTGTTCCAACCCTCAACCAGGACACCTCCTATATTATTTTTTGCTGAAAAGTCAATAAAGCGCTTCACATTTTCGGTGGTTGCACCATGTTTTCCGTGTGCACCTCCTGTATCTGTCCAAGTGCTCATATTTTGAGTCATCCCGTAATCCCAAGACGATTTCCCTAAATGCATTTCCCACCAAACTCCCGTGTATTTCATTGGTGTAAACCAAGACATATCATGTATTTTAGTTGGTTCATTAAGATTTACAATTAAGTTAGAGGCAATTAAATCTGGTGCATTATCAGTTATCTGGATAGTTCTCCAAGGTGTTTTAAAAGGTATTTGACGTTTAACTTTATATTCTGTATTGTCAGAACCAACTAGGATGCTTTCAAAACTTAAATTTTCGGTATCTACACCAAGCGTCATTCCTGAATAATCAACTAAACCTGCTTCATGAAAACTTAAATGCAGTCCATCATCACCAACCAAAGTTACAGGTGTATTTACAGCATTATTTGGAATACTTGTTTGAGCTAAATCCTTATGATTTGCAAATTGCAAGGCGTCTATCTCGGAGAACTTTGTTGTGTTATACAAGTGTTCATAAATATCCCAATCTCCAGGTATCCAAAATGTTTTGTAATCTTGGGTAAGATTGAATTGCGTCTTTTCTTCTTTTATTAAAGCTTCTGTCCAACCATCTTGTTGTTGAAATTCATACCTAAGACCAATACCATCATCATGAACTCTAAACACAACATTAACAGATCTTTCTGTATCCTTTTCAACTAAAAAAACAATCAGTTCGTTATACTCATTTTCTACTTTTAGCTGTTCTCCCCAAGGCATTTCCCAAGGGTCATTTTTTGAAACCGTACCAAAAGCTTTAATCTCAAAATTGTCTTTAAGCGGTTCTGCATCTGTAAACTCGAATCCTAAAAAGGAAGTGTCCACTACGACCTTATTTTTAAATAGTACTTGATATGTTGGTTCGCCTTTTTCAGTTAAATTAAAATTAACCGTTATTGCTTCATTTGGAGAACTAATGCTTGCTTTTTTTAGTGATGAACTACAAGCAACGATTAGAAATGCTGTTACAATTAATAAAAGTCTTTGTTTCATGATGGAATGTTTTGATTTAACACAGTAAAGTTTCAAAATTAAACTTTATGTGTTTTTGTTTTAATACTTTTCAATAAGTACAATATCAAATTCAGAATCTATGGTTATTTTTCCGTTTTTCACATTCGCCTCTACACCTGAATATGCGTCATGAAGTTTATCACCTTCTTCAAAAATTTTGGACACATCAATCACTTTTTTTCCTTTAAGTAAATCCAAACCTACAACCACCAAGTCTTTAAAGTCTCCTTTTTGATAGCTTCTGTAAAACAAATACGGTTCTTGAGTTATCATTTGATGCATGCCAGCTCCGATAGCAGGATGACGCTCTCTAAATTTACCTAATTTTTGCCAGTGCTCTAGAACTGCTTTTGTTTGTTCATCTGAATTTACAGCTTCCCAATTCATAAACGAACGTAAAGTTGCATCGCCTTCCGTCCCTTCAATAATCAAAGACCTGGCGGATTCATCACCATAATATACTTGCGATGTACCTGGTGACAACAGAAGTTTATTGGCTGTTTCAAATGGCTTTTCCCTTGAAGGGTCAAAAGGATTACCGTCATCATGAGAACTTAAATAGTTTAAAATACCGAAGCCATTTAATTCAGTATTCAGTATATCAGAATATTTTTTAAACAGTGTTTCGTAGTTGCTTTCCTTAGCATTCCATTTGAATTCAAAATTGATTTGCTCAGTAAACATATCATCATAATAGTTCACTTTTTTGTCACCATAATCAAACATTTTTCCTCCGCTAATACCGTAGTTATAAACCTCACCAACCAAATAAAACTCATTATCGTCTAAAACTTTTTCTGGATTGTTCTTTTTGTATTGTGTAAAGGCATAATCGCATTCTTTTTTAAATTCTTCCCAAACATAGGCTTCGGTATGCTTTACGGTATCTGCTCTGTAGCCATCTATACCAAACTCAGTAATGTAATCCGTAAGCCATTTCATAATATAAAAACGTGGTGCTCTTGGATGACCTGTTCTTTCAAAAAATTCGTCTAATTCTTTTACCTCTTGTTCGTAACGTCCTTCTGCTTTCCACTTTTCTACTAACTGAGGCGGTAATTCTACATTTTCGTTGCTATCGGTTTTAATGTCTGGTAAATTTTTCACCAACGTACACGTTACTGTGTTTTCGTAATTATCATACTTACACTGTGGGCTTGTTCTTACCCAATCCTCTGGCCAAACAGGATCTTTTTCAGTAACAGGACCTGTGTGGTTAATCACAGCATCTAAAACAACGCGAATACCATTATTGTGAGCAGCTTTTACTAACTCGTGTAAATCTTCTTTTGTGCCATAATTTGGGTCTATACTTGTCCAATCTTTAGTCCAATAACCGTGAAAACCATAAGTGACTCCAGTTCCTTCGTCAGTTCCGCCGTGGATTTGCTCTACAATTGGTGTCATCCAAATGGCATTTATACCCAAATTAGTAAAATAGCCTTCATTGATTTTTTTTGTGACGCCTTTGATATCTCCGCCTTCAAAACCTCGAAGCTTTCCTGTTTCTTTAGTTCTGTCGAAGTTGACATCATTAGATGTGTCACCGTTATTAAACCTGTCTGTTAAAAGAAAATAAAGATTAGCCCCTTCCCAATCAAAAGGTCTTTGTTTGATAGTTTTTTCTTTAGTATTAGCATCTGCTAAACCTGAGTTTTGATTGTTTTTACAGCTTACCATTGCTAAAATGATAAGTACAACCCATCTTGTATTTTGCATTTTTATTTTATTAAAATATGATATTGCCATGGACCTATTTTAAAGGGATCACCCTTTAATTCTGCTTTTGTGTTTCTTATATAATCTAAATAAATGCCTTTTGGTAAAGTTATTGAGCTTTCTTTGTCAGAAAAATTACCAACAAACAATAGCGACTGTCCATCTTTAGAACGCTCAAACATTAAAACATCTTTCTCAGAATCCAATCGTTTATAAGATGCTGCATTTTTTCCACCATTTAAAGCAGAATTGGTGTTTTTTAATTCGCCTAGTTTCTTTAAATAATCAAAATATGCACCTTTTCTTTTAGAAATTGAATCTTTTTCAAAAAACTTAAGGCGATGGCCCATATCGTACTCTTGCCCACTGTAAATTAATGGCATACCTGGTTTAGTATAAATTAAAGCAGTAAAGAGTTCTTTTTTATCACCCATTCTTTCTTTTATTGTACCATTCCACGAATTTTCATCGTGATTGGTTATAAAGTTCATTAAGATATCGTCTTCATCATAGTCTTTGTTGATTTTAGCTATGTAAGCATCAAAATCTGAAACTGACTTTTCGCCTTTAGCCATACCATTCATTGTATGATGACCATCCCAAGCATAAGCCATATCAAATAAGTCACCATCCAATAATTCTGGTTCCCAAGCTTCTGCTAGCATAAATACATTTTTCTCATCTCTTAACTTTGAAATCGCTGTTCCCCAAAAATCCAGTGGCACAGAACCCGCTACATCACATCTAAAGCCATCAACATTTTCTTCCTTTACCCAATACAACATATCCTCAATCATTTCCTTTCGCATTTCTTGATTGTCGTAGTTTAAATCAGCAACATCTGTCCAGTCGGTACCTTCTGGATGAATGATTTCTCCTTTTTCATTTTGGGTGTAATATTCAGGATGATTTTTTAACCACTCGTGGTCCCAACCTGTGTGATTTGGAACCCAATCTAAAATGACATAAATACCATTATCGTGAGCTGTTTTAACTAATTCCCTGAAATCTTCTTTGTTGCCAAATTCCGGGTTGATTTTAGTAAAATCGGTTACTGCGTAATAACTTCCTAAGTATTTAGCTTGTTCTTCTTCTGGGAATTCTGAAGCAAACTTTCCGCCTTCAGCCTTTCTTTTGGTTTCCGAAATTGGAAATACAGGCATTAACCAAATTACTTTTACACCCAACTCTTTTAATATTGGAATATCCTTGGTAAATTCATCAAACGTACCTTCTGGTGAATATTGACGAATATTGGCTTCGTAGATTACTGTCGTTTCTAAAATTTCATCTGAAATCGGTTCAATTTCAACACTCGTTTTTGACTCATCTTCTATTTTAGTTTCTTTTTTTTCTTCCTTACAACTTGCAAACAGCGCAATTGCAAAAAATGTAAATATTAGTTTTTTCATGCTTACTTTACTTTAAGTATTAATGATTCTAAAGGTTTTATATCTATTCTCACTTGGGCTTTGCCGTTTTCAACTTTTAAAGTAGATGTATATGTTTTATATAATTGGTCTTCCACTTGGTATTCTCCATCTTTCAAACCTAATTTTGAAACCAAATCTTCTGGTAATTGCAACTCAAAACCATAAGTATTTTCAGCATTAAAGTTTGAAATGATAATCAATTTTTCATCATCACTCCAACGTGCAAAACTCAAGACTTTATCGTTATACCATTCTGTATTTTGTTGGTTGTAATGTTGTAAATCTTGATAGTCTCCCATTAAGGCATCACTAGTAATCGTGAAGTTTAACAAGCGCTTGTAGAAATCTCTCAAGTTTTTTTCGGCTTCGGTAGATTGGCCACCATCAAACTGTTTGTTGTTTACCCAACGCACAACGCTAGGTACACTTCCGTAATCGAAAATTGACGTTCGGGTTGGGTCACCAAAACCTAAGTCTTCTTCCGCTTTTTCGCCAAATTCCTGACCAAAATACACCATTGTTGGTGATGTGCTTATAGTTGCAGAAACGACCATTGCAGGTTTTCCTTTTTCAGCACTACCAGCAAAATCTGGACTTGCAATACGTTGCTCGTCGTGATTTTCTAAAAAGTGAAGCATATGATGCTCAATATCTTTTAAATCCTCTTGAATTGGAGGAATGTTGTACGTACTTCCGTGACCTTGCATTACGTGCTTTAAGGTATCATACAATTGTACCTTGTCGTACAAGTAATCCATTTTTCCTTTTTTGATGTAAGCTCTATACAAATGTGGTTGGTAAACCTCAGCCAATAAAAATGCGTTTGGATTCTTCATTTTGATGTGCGAATTCATATAACTCCAAAATTCTACAGGTACCATTTCTGCCATATCAAATCGGAAACCATCAACGCCTTTGGCTGTCCAATACAGGGCAATGTCTTTGAACTTTATCCAAGAACTAGGTACTGTTTTGTCTTTCCAAAAGTTATAATGTGCTTTGTAATCTTCATTATCAAAACCTTCTGGTAATTCATCAAAATCTTTTTGACCTTCAGGATTGATTCCATAGTTAACTTTTACTGTTTCGTACCAATCGTTCATATTGGGCTGCGACGCTCTTGAACCATTGCCTGTCCATTTTGCGGGAATTTCTTCAAACTTTCCGTCAACTTTGGGATGATTTTCGCCACCTAACGGTTGATAGCCGTTTTCCCAATTGGGCACTTTAAACGATTCTCCTGGATTGTAATAAAAGTTGTTATTAACTTTGTAAGTCACGGTTTTGTCATCTTCTGCTCCAAAATCCGTTGTGCCTTCAGGATTAGTTAAACTCTGATAATTTCGAGCCACGTGGTTTGGCACAATATCTATTAACACTTTTAAACCTGCGTTGTGCGAACGCTCGATTAAGGCTTCAAACTCTTGTAATCGGTTTTCTACATTTTCAGCCAAATCTGGATTTACATTATAATAATCCTTAACCGCATAAGGCGAACCTGCACGACCTTTAACGACATCAGGATCATCGTTAGAAATTCCGTATTTTGAATAGTCAGTAATTACACCGTGATGTGGCACACCTGTGTACCAAATATGTGTCACTCCTAAATCCTTAATTTCAGCAAGTGCTTTATCCGTGAAATCGTTGAATTTACCGACTCCATTTTCTTCTAAAGTTCCCCAAGGTTTGTTGTTGGTATTGGTATTTCCGAATAAACGTGTAAACACCTGATATACGACTTCTTTCTTTTTCATCACTGATTTAGTTTCTTCAGTTTTTATAGTTTGTTTTGGCTCATTTTTGCAACTAAAAACAAGCGTTACTAGTAAAATTAAAGCAATTATATATTTTGAACGCATACTATTTGTTAAGCTTTATTTTAATTTCTTTTTCGGTTGTAGTATTCCAAATCACATTAAGCGTTAAGGTTTTATATTTTGAATTATAAGCTCCATTAACCTTTTCTCTTCCTATTTTGATTTTCTTAGGTTTTTCTTGAATGTTATGAATAGTTAAAGTGATCTCTTTTGTTGTGTCTAAATAGTTTTTTCCTGTTTCAGCTTCAAACTCTAGTTCTAACCAATTACCTTCAACTTCAGCTTCGAACTCTAAAATTTGAAAAGCTTCATTCGCAATTGGATTAGCAGTTTTTCCATCATCGAAATATAGTTCTCGCTCAGATTCTGCTACAGAATCATCATGGTAGTATTGTAATTGAAAAGTACTATCATCATAATCTTCTGTAGTCTGAACCATATCCGTTAATGGAATAAATGCACCTGCTCTTACATAAACGGGAATAAAATCTTCTCGCAACTGAATGGTTTTTGTTGTGCCTCCTTCTGTAATCTCATCAGTCTCAATATCAAACCACTTTGAATCTTTTGGGAAGTAAACGTTTTGCTCTTTTTTGCCTGCTTCTAAAACTGGCGATACTAAAATATCATTTCCCCATAAATAGGTTTTGGTATAATTGAATAATTCAGGATTGTTAGGTTCTTCAAATAATAATGGACGCATTAATGGCTTTCCATACTTGTGATTTTCGTACACCAAATTATAGTTATATGGTAATAATCTGTATCGCATTGCAATGGCAAAACTCGCTAATCGCTTGGCTTTTTCACTTCTGTAAATTGGCTCGCTTGGTACATCTTCTTGAGCGTGCGGTCTAAAAATTGGATTGAATACTCCATACTGCAACCAACGTACATAAAGCTCATCATCTAAATTTGCACCTGCAAAACCTCCTAAATCACTATGCATATACGCCAAACCTTGCATTCCCATTTGCAATGCAATTTCTGGCTGACTTTGCAGTCCTCCCCAAGTTCGGTTAACATCACCAGACCAAGGTATCATTCCGTAGCGTTGACTACCAGAATAACCAGCACGCATTAAAATAAATGGTCTGATTTCTGGGAAATCGCGTTGATAGCCTTCATGGATTAATCGCGCCCAATCGTGACCGTAAATATTATGTACCTCTGAAGCTGAACCTGTATGATGTTCTACCCAATCTGGGTGCACTTCTGGCTCACCTAAATCCCCCCAAACACCAGCCACACCTTTGTTGGCTAAATCTTTATAAATATTCCAAAACCATTGTTCGCCTTCTGGTTTGTAGATGTCAATAATGCCAGTGTTTCCGAAGTAAAAATCGTACCTAGCATCATTTCCTAAAGAATCTTTAGCTAATATATTTTTAGCCACTGCTTCATCCCACTTTTTAGAGGTCGTCAATATAAAAGGTTCTGTAATCGGAATGGTCTTGACTCCTTTATCATTAAGGCGTTTTACCATGCCTTCAAAATCTGGAAATGAATCTCGGAAGACTTCTAAATTTCCCATAGTGCCTTTAACTTCTTTTCCAAACCAATATAAGTCTAAAATAACAGCATCAACAGGGATTTTTTCTTCTTTGAATTTTGCTATGGTTTCCTCAACTTCTTGTTGCGAATGGTAACCAAATCTACTCGAAAAATTACCTAAAGCCCAACGTGGCAGCATCGGTTGTTTCCCTGTGAGATTGGTGTAATTATCCAACAAATCGTACCACGATTCTCCTACGATAACTTGATAAGTTTTACGACCAGAAACGGTTTCGTAAGTTAAGGTGTTATCTCTTTTGCTATCTAGATCTAGGTATCCAATTGGTGCATTGTCAAAGTGAATCATATATTGATTAGACGACAATACGATTGGCATTGTGTAGTTCATCAATTCGCTATGCGTTTCATAGCCATAATGCGCTCTATTAAACAATGGCAAACGATGTCCTCTACGATTCATACCCAAGGCTCTTGCTCCTCCTCCATACAACACTTCATCTTTTGATAGGTTGAATTCTATTTTTTCTGTGGAATCGGCAACGATGTTGCCTTTTACCATATCCATTGGCTCGTGCTTACTTTTGTGATAGCCACGTTTTTCGGAAGTGATGAGCTTGTCTTTGTAGTAGTATGAGATCTGGAAAGGTTCTGTAGTTACTTTTATTGAAAGATCCTCTGTTCCAAATGTGATATCATTACCGACATAACTGTAATTTGTTTTAACAGTTTTAGGCTGAAGTGTGACAGCGTGAGAATCTATGCTATTTTTTTCGTTAGTTGGAATAAAACTTGTCTCAATAATTTCTGATGTGTAAAACTGAAACTTATACGTTCCATCGTTTGTGACTACCGAAAAAATTCCGTTTTCTTCATTATGTGATTGATATTTTCGGTTTGGGTTTTGTGCAACTATTGAAACCGTTATGAAGAAAATTGAGATGTGTAGGATGATATGTTTCATATATAATAAAATAGATTCCGCATCAAGTGCGGAATTACAAAACCGATTAATTATTTCTCAACAAAAACAATAAAGGTTGGTCTAACCTTGCATTCCAAGAATTTTCCGAATGGTCTGTACCTTCAAAAAACAGGTTCTTGGCGTTGTCTTCTGTGTATCCTTTTTGTTTTAAAATAGCGTCAACTCTTGGTGCGTATTGTGGATAATGTTCGTCTAAAGTTTTGTTACCGTAATCGAGGTACAATTTGTGTTGTCCAGCTTGTGGTAAATTGACTTCCATATACTTAAAAATGGCATCTGGCAAAGGGTTATCTTCTCTAGGTGCTGCTCCAACCCAATGCGTAGATATACAGGCTGCACCACCAAAAACTTCTGGATATTCACTAATGGCATACATAGACATTAAACCTCCCATACTAGAACCCATTACAAACGTATGTTCTTTATCCTTATAAACTGAATACTTGCTATCAATGGTTGGTTTTAATTCTTTGACAATAAATTTTAAATAGTTATCACCATAAAGTTCTGTATTCTGATTTCCATTTACAGCCTCTGCTAATAGTCTTTCACGAGTTTTTTTATCTAAGTATAAATCAAATGCTTTTTGAGGAAATAAATCTTGCCAACGAATGTTTGCAATGTTATAAATTGCTACAACAATAAAGTCTTTAGTTTTTCCTTCTGAGATTAATTTTGAAGCCCACTCATCTACTTTCCATTCTTGCTTGTTCCAAGTTGAAGTACTATCAAACAACATTTGGCCATCGTGCATATATAGTACATTGTATTTTTTGTCTTCGGAATAGTCTTCTGGCAACCAAACATCAACTGGTCTAGGTTTGATGTGATTTGATGGAAAATCTTCTACTCGCAACAATTTTCCTGAAGCTAGTTTGGCATCTTCAACCGCTTTGAATTCAACTATAGACTGCTCTTCTATTTCCAACACTGGTGTTAGTGTTTCTTGATTTTTAGTGTTCTCCTTACATGAAAACATTAACAACAGAATTAATATAGTTAGAGAATTAAAGCTTTTCATAACTATAATTTTGTTGTTAAAAGTGTAACTCCCTTCTCTTTTAACTCAATGACCTCTCCCCATTTTATTGTTTCGCCAGTAATTACATTTTTAAGCGTCTTGCCTTTTAATCCCATTTCCTCTTGGTAATTAAGGTCGATTGTGATTATATCTTCGTTCTTGTTCAAAATTAAAACAACGGTTTCATCTCCTAATGTACGATACAAAAAGTACGTACCTACGAATGGTGCAAAATGCACTGTTTTTCCATCGTGAATGGCTTTACTATTTTTTCTGTAATTGAAGAGCTTTTTAATGAACGTCTGCATATCTTTCTGTTCATCTGTTAAGCCTTCTCCTGTAAATGCATTAACAGCATCTCCTTCCCAACCACCAGGAAAATCAGTTCTGATTAAACCATGGTCACCAGGTTTTTCAAAATCGTCCATTAAGATTTCAGTTCCGTAATACATCTGCATAATTCTTGGCAATACTGCGTAGGTCGCCATTGCCATTTTAGTATTGGTCACATCTCCTTCCATTTCTGTGAATATTCGGCTCTTATCATGGTTACCTTCAAAAACCATAATGTCTTTTGGACTCGCATAGTGGAAGTCGTTTGCCAAACCTTCGTAGATTTTTACCAGTCCTTTGTTCCAGGATTCTTCCTCTTTTATCCCATCAACGACATTTTGCTGCATGGCAAAATCCATGGAAGATCTTAGGTTAGAATCATATCCATCTCTATTATTGGCTCCTTCTTGCCAATACCCAATTAATAACGGATTGTAGCTCCATTCCTCGCCTACAATACTAAAATTTGGATACTCGGTCATTATAGCGCCAGCCCAATCGCTCATAAAATCCTTGTCTGGATAAGGATAAGTGTCTTGACGAATGCCACCAAGTTGGGCAGTTTCAATCCACCAAATACTATTCTGAATGATGTATTTGGCCATAAAAGGATTTTTTTGATTTAAATCTGGCATTGTCGCTACAAACCAACCTTGAGACATGCCATCATGGTCGGCTTTTGAAGCATAAATATCTTGATTTGTAGTACGTCTATGATTAGAATTAATTGTGAAATCGTTGCCCCAATTTTCTATGTTTTCCTCGTAATTTTCTTGAAGATTTACCCAATCCTTAAATGGTAAATCTTTCATCCACCAATGGTATAATCCACAATGGTTGGCAACTTGATCCATTACGAGTTTCATCCCTTTTTCTCTAAGCTTAGTAGATAGCTCTTTATACTCTTCTAGCGTTCCAAAACGAGGATCAATTTGATACAGATCTGTTACCGCATAACCATGATAAGACCCTCGTTTCATATCGTTGGTTAATAGAGGTTGTGGCCAAACCGCGGTGAAACCTAAATCGTTGATGTAGTCTATTCGAGATGTTATACCAGCAATATCGCCTCCGTGTCTTGCATAATCATCACTTCTGTTAATAGTCTGCTCTTGCAGTTGTGGTTGCCCTTCAATACCAGCTGGTGTGTCATTTGCTGTGATGCCATTAACAAAACGGTCTGGCGTAATAAGATAAATGGCATCTGAGCTATCGAAACCTATATAGTCTTCTGCTGATTTTTCTCTAGCTTTTAACTCATACGTTTGAGTTAATTCGGTACCATCTTTCTGTTTAAAAACAATATTGAATTTACCTGGCTTAGCACTCTCAGCAATTTCTAAATCTAAAAACAGATAGTTTGGACTATCGGCTTTATGAACTTCTTTTAGTGCGATTCCAGATTTTGAAATTTCAACGTTAGAACTGCCAATATTTGGATGTTTAACCAAAAGTTGAAGCGATTTATTTTTGAAACCTGTATACCAAAACGGCGGTTCAATTTTCTCAATGTCATTCGCTTCAGTTATTGTTTTGTCTTCAGTTTCAGTCGTAATAGACTCTGTCTTTTCTTTACAAGACCACATTAAAACGATTGAAAAAAGTGTAATAACTAATGATAGTTTCTTCATAATAATAACTTTAATGTTCTTGTAAAAATTAACAGCTTAAACTGTTACTAGGTTGTTTGGCGAAATGGTTACGTTTTCACCATTAACTATTATTTGTAAATCTTGGTCTCCATCAACTTCAAAGTGTGTTTTACCTTGATTAACGATAACCTTCAAGATTTGATGTCTAAAATTCACTTTGAATGAGTAGCCTTCCCATTGCTCAGGAATGCGAGGTTCAAACGTTAGCATATTGTCCTTAACACGCATACCGCCAAAACCTTCTACAATACTCATCCAAGTACCAGCCATTGATGTTATGTGAAGTCCTTCGTGTACTTCGTGGTTATAGTCATCTAAGTCTAAACGTGATGTTCTTAGATAGAACGTGTACGCTTGCTCCATTCGGTCTAATTTCGCTGCCTGTATACTGTGTACACAAGGCGACAACGAACTCTCGTGAACCGTAAATGGTTCATAAAAATCGAAATGACGTTCTAATTCTTCAGTTGTAAAATGGTCTTCAAAGAAATAGAATCCTTGCAACGTGTCTGCTTGCTTAATGTATGGCGAACGTAAAATTCTGTCCCAAGACCACTTTTGGTTAATTGGTCGTTGCGATTTGTCTAAATCTGCCACAGTGATTAATTCCTTATCTAAGAAACCATCTTGTTGTAAATACACATTGTGTTCTTCAGAATATGGGAAGTATATATTATTTGCCACTTCAAGCCACTCTTTAACCTCAGCTTTTGAGAGTTTGGCCTTATTCATAATACGCGTGTAATCTGTATTATAATCAGCCTCAACCTTGTCAATACATTCAGCAGCATAGTTAATACACCATTGTGCAATATAATTGGTATACCAGTTATTGTTGATATTGTTTTCGTACTCGTTTGGACCCGTCACTCCAAGAATGACATACTTATTTCTGTATGTTGAAAATGTAGCACGTTGATGCCAGAATCTTGCGATACCGATTAATACTTCTAGTCCCATTTCTGGCACATAACTAAAGTCGCCCGTATAACGGAAATAGTTGTAAATAGCGAACGCAATAGCACCATTTCTATGAATTTCCTCAAAGGTAATTTCCCACTCGTTATGGCATTCCTCACCATTCATGGTTACCATTGGATATAAAGCCGCACCATTTTTGAAGCCTAATTTTTCAGCATTTTCAATAGCTTTTTCTAAGTGCTTATATCTGTAGGTTAATAACATTCTGGCAACACTTTGGTCTTTGGTTGCCATATAGAATGGAATGCAATAGGCTTCGGTATCCCAATAGGTACTGCCACCATACTTTTCGCCCGTAAAACCTTTTGGACCTATGTTTAATTGCGGGTCAGTTCCTAAATAAGTTTGATTTAAATGAAAGATATTAAATCGAATACCTTGTTGCGCCTTTAAATCACCATCTATGGTAATGTCTGCCATATCCCAAATCTTAGCCCAAGCTTCTTTTTGAGATTCTAACAAGTTTGAAAAACCAGTATTTACGGCTGTATCTAAAACTGAACTAGCTGCATTGATCAATTGGTCTTTATCGTGATTTCTATCCACCGTATAACCTCCAAATTTATGGATAGCAACAGTCTCTCCTTGCTTAGCATTTTGTACGTAAGTAAATGCTATTTTATTTGAAGATGTATCAACTGTTGGTTTTGCTTCAACCTTATTTCCATTAGAGAAAATTCGAGATTCCATAAACGTACAAGTATGGAATTCCGTTTTCATCGTTTTGGCCTTGATGAATGCTTTTTCACCATCTTGAACCACATCTTGCGTATCCCAAAACTGGTCGTCCCAGTTAGTATCTTCATTTGTAATTCCGCTATCTAAATAGGGTTGAAAGGTTACCTTAACATCAGAATTTAGTGGTTTTACTTCAAAATTTATTGCACCAACTTCATCTTCAGTAAGACTTAAAAAACGCTTTACATTAACTTCAACCTCTACGTCATTTTGAAGTGTTGCCGTAAAACTTCTTGACAGCCAACCTTCTTTCATATGAAGCTCGCGTTTAAAGTTTTCGACCTTTTTACAGGTATGCAAGTCTAAGGTTTCATCATTAATCATAACGTTTATACCAATCCAACTTGGTGCGTTTAACACCTTAGCAAAATACTCTGGATAACCGTTTTTCCACCAACCTACTCTTGTTTTATCTGGATAGTAAACACCTGCTATGTAACTTCCTTGAAACGTAGGTCCGGAATACCTCTCTTCAAAATTGGCACGTTGTCCCATTGCACCATTTCCTAAGCTAAAGATACTTTCTGAAGCTTTTACTTTGTTTGGGTCGAATCCTTCTTCTATGATTGACCAAGCGTTAGGTATGATATAATCTAAGTTCATTTATTTCTTTTTTGAGCCAAGAAAAAGGCTTAATTTTTATTTGTTTATAAGTTGTTCTATGAAGTCTTCTGAGATTTCAGTAAAATCCTTGAAGACATAATTTGCGCTGCCTAATATATCCTTGCTACCAATACCTATAGATATCATATCGGCAACATTGGCAGCTTCTACACCTGCTACTGAATCTTCAAAAACAATGCAGTTTTCGGGTGCTACATTTAACTGTTTTGCTGCTATTAAAAACACTTCTGGATCTGGCTTTGCTTTGGTAACATCGTTACCATCTACAATAGCATCGAATCGTTCTTTTAGGTTAACACGCTCTAAAATGGTTCTGGCATTTTTACTTGCAGAACCTAAGGATATAGGCTGCTTATTTTCACTCAAAAAGTTGAGTACTTTTGGTACGTCTGGAAGAATTTCGGATTCGTCCATTTTAGCAATATGGCTTAAATAATCTTCATTTTTCTTAGCCATTTGCGCATTAAATTCTTTTTCTGAAAGGGTTTTATTTCCCCAAGCTAAAATCTTTTCGAGCGATTTTACTCGGCTTACTCCTTTTAGTTGTTCGTTTTCTTCTTCGGTAAAGTCTATACCTAAATCATTAGCTAGTTTTTTCCAAGCTAGGAAATGGTATTTTGCAGTGTCTACGATGACACCATCTAGGTCGAATATGAAGCCTTTTTTGTTCATTAATTTACTGTTGTAATTTTATCTTTTGTATCGTTAATTTTGAAAGACAACAAGCCAGCCACAATTAAACTTACACCACTGATTACAATGGCGAAAATAGCTTGGTTACCGTAAACATACTTTACCAAAGGGCCGCCTATAATTCCGTTGATAATTTGAGGAATTACAATGAAAAAATTGAAAATACCCATGTATACACCCATCTTTTTTGGAGATATAGATCCGGCTAACATAGCGTAAGGCATGGATAGAATACTTGCCCAAGCAATGCCGATTAAAACCATAGGTAAAATAAGACCATATTCGTTTGAGGTAAAATAAATAAGAATTAAGCCTAATCCGCCTGCAAATAACGCGTAAGCATGTGTTTTTTTTCGGCTTATACGTTTGGCAATTACAGGAAGCAAAAATGCCACTATTGCTGATATACCGTTGTAAATACCAAATAAAATACCTACCCAGTTTCCTGCTTCTTGGTATTGTTCACTACTAGAATCGTCTGCTGGCAGACCATAAATGTGCTGTGCTATGGCTGGCACTGCAAAAACCCACATACCAAAAAGGGCAAACCAAGAAAAAAACTGTACCCAACTTAGTTGACGCATTGTCTCTGGCATTTTAACAAAATCTTCAAAAATATCCGTAAGCTTTGCTTTAGGCTGTTCGCCTTCAATTTTTACGGCTTCATCCAGTATATGCTCTGCATTCTCAAATTGTTGCAGTTCTTCTGGCGAGTATTCCTTGGTTGTAAATATGGTTACCAATATTGAACCAACAAGCACCATGGCACCAATGATAAATGACCATAATAAATTTTCGGGAACAGAGCCTTCTGGTGACGTTTTTTCAAAATTAAACCAATTGGTAAGCATCCAAGGCAACCAAGATCCGATAACAGCACCGATACCTATAAGGGCTGTTTGGATACTAAAACCCTTGGTCGTTTGCTCGTCAGACAAATTATCTGCTACCAAAGCTCTAAACGGTTCCATAGCAATATTGAATGAGGCATCCATTATCATGAGCATACCAGCGCCTACCCATAAGGCAGGTAGAATTGCAATCATAAAATCTGCTTGCGGAATGAGCACCATACCAATAGAAGCCAACACAGCACCTAGGAGAAAGAAAGGCTTTCTTCTACCAAAACGTGTCCAGGTATTGTCACTGTAATGACCTATAACAGGCTGTACGATTAATCCCATAATTGGCGCAATGAGCCAAAACCATGAGAGTTCGTGGACATCTGCACCAAAAATTTGTAAAATTCTGCTAGCATTGGCATTTTGAAGGGCGAAACCCATTTGTATACCCAAGAAACCGAAACTCATGTTCCAAATTTCCCAGAATCCGAGGATACGCTTTTTCATAAAATAGTATATTTAATTAATACTATTCTGACAAGCAAGGCTCATCAAAACTTATTGTGAGAAGTGAAAATATAAGTCTTGAATTATTGGTAAAGATATAAAAGATTTTAGAACACCAATGTTAAATTTCTATTTAGTGGATTCGCGCTCGATCAATTCTGTAGCAATGATAACGGTTTGAAAATTCTCTTCCTCAGTTTCTATATTGTTTTCTAATTTATTAATCAGTAAATCCGCAGCTTTCTCGCCCATTTGTTGCGCATGCTGGCTGACCGTTGTTAAGCTTGGAGTAGAATGTTTTGAAAGCACACCATCTGTAAAGCCTATAACCTGAACATCTTCTGGAATATTTAAACCTAATTTTCTTGCCACTTTCATAGCAGATAGCGCATACAACTCATTTACAGCGAACACTCCATCAATACCATTATTAGCCTCAAACAACTGTTTTATTTCATTTTCTAAGGCATCTAAACGTGTTTCATAATCTAATGTATCGTCAATTTTCAGAATGAGATCCGCTTTAGGCAGTATTTGATGTTTTTCTAAAGCTTCAAGATATCCTTGAGTTCTTAATTTACCGACGCTTACATAATCCTTAGTAGTTATTAATGCAATAGATTTACAACCATTACGAATGAGTTTTTCAACGGCATTTTTAGCACCATTTAAATCATCTACAATAACTTTATCGCAGTTCATATCAGACACCACACGATCAAACATTACTATAGGCATTCCTTGACTCATTGTCTCATTAAAATGATGATAATCCTGCAATTGTTGTGTTTCTTTAGAAATTGATAATATAAACCCATCAATACTACCATTAGCCAGCATTTCCATGTTAATTACCTCTTTAGAAAATGACTCATTTGAAAGACCAACAATGACGTTATAACCTCTTTTGTTAGCAACCAACTCTACCCCTCTAATAACTTTAGAAAAGAAATGATGTACAATTTCAGGAATAATAATACCTATGGTGTTAGTTTTACGATTCTTTAGACTTAAGGCAATATTATTAGGCCTGTAATTATATAGCTTAGCAAAAGCCTGCACTTTCTGCTTAGTATCTTCACTTATTTCTGCGCTATTTCTTAATGCTTTTGAAACTGTAGAAATAGATACCTCTAACTCTCTGGCTATTTGTTTTAATGTTATTTTTCTTTTCATCTTTTTTGCTATAAATCAGTAAGCGAAGATAACCTTATTTAAATAAATTAAATTCTTAACTTCTCAATTTTAACTATAGGTAATTGCGAATTTCTTATTTTTTTGGTATTTTTCTTCGAATGTTAACGATTGTTAAAAAGTTTTTAACACGAAAACGTTTTCGTGACATATGTCATATTTTTTAACACTCAAATCACACTAATTTTACATAGATTTAACCCAAGAAGTGAAAATATAAATCAATTAACTAAGCAATTAACTTAAAAATATTGTATGAAAACATTCTTAAATGCCTTATTGTTCTGTTTAATAATGGTCCCTGCCACATTAATGGCACAAACAACCGTTTCGGGTACAGTAACAGATAAAGCAAACGCTATGCCTTTACCAGGTGTAAATGTGCTGGTAAAAGGAACTTCTAGAGGTGCATCTACCGATTTTGACGGTAAGTTCTCTTTAGAGGTTAACCAAGGTGAAACTATCGTAGTTTCTTATGTTGGTTACAAAACTCAAGAAGTAACCTTTAATGGTCAATCTAATCTTGATATTGCACTTGAAGAAGATGCAGCACAATTAGACGAAGTAGTCCTCATTGGTTATGGTTCTACAACGAAGCAAGATGCCACTGGCGCTGTTGAAAAGGTAGGAGACGAAGAGTTTAACCGTGGAGCCATTGTAGCTCCTCAACAACTAATCGCTGGTAAAGCTGCAGGTGTCCGTATTACTACTGGCGGTGGTGCCGCAGGTGAGGGTGGTGAAATTAGAATTCGTGGTGGCGCATCATTATCCGCTACAAACGATCCGCTTATTGTCATCGACGGTTTACCAATAGATCAAAGAGGTGGAGCCCAAGGAATCACCAATGCTCTAAACTCGGTTAATCCGGCAGATATTCAAGATTTTGTAGTATTAAAAGATGCTTCGGCTACTGCAATTTATGGTTCTCGTGCGTCTAACGGTGTTATTTTAATTACCACGAAAAAAGGACAGGCTAACCAACCGTTTAAAGTAGAATATGGCTTGCAAGCATCCGTACGTAATGTTGCAAACACGGTAAACGTATTGTCTGCAAGCGAGTACAGAGCTCTAGCTTCTGATCCACGCTTTGATACATCTACTTTAGGAGATGCTAGCACAGATTGGCAAGACGAACTCTACCAGACTGGTGTTGGTATGATACATAATGTAACGGTATCCAAAGGTTATGAAAACTTTAATTTTAGGGTTAACCTTAACCACACCTCTCAAGAAGGTCCTTTAGATGGATTATTTGAACAAACTGGTGCTAATATGGCTTTTGTTCATCGTTTTTTAGATAACGATTTAAAGTTAACATTAACATCTAATCTTACTCAAAGTGAGTCTGATTTTGCTAACCAAGGTGCTATTGGAAGTGCCGTTAGGTTTGACCCAACCCAATCGGTTTTTGATGAGAATGGTAATTTTACACAATATCCTTCGAATCCTAATGCACCAGTCAATCCATTATGGTATTTAGATCCTGCAAATGACAATGATAGACAAACCGTTAAGCGTGCTATCACTAACTTTAACATTGATTATAAATTTTGGTTTTTAAAGGAACTTCGTTTTAATTTAAATGCTGGTATTGATTATGCTGAGAATAATGGTCACCGTTTTGAAGCGGCAAGACCAAATGTAGATAATAGTGTTCCTTTAAATGAAGTATCTTCTGGTCTTAATAGAAATACCTTATTAGACTTCTATCTCAATTATAAAAAGAATATCGAATCTTTAAATACAACCATAGATATTACAGCCGGTCACTCATTTCAGGAATTTTATATAGAAGGTTTCTTTGATAGAGTATCTAATGCGCCTATTAGCCAGACCGATATTAATAGAAACGCCTTAGAGTCGTATTTTGCAAGAGCAAGTTTTGATATCGCTGATAAGTATTTGATTTCTGCTACTTACAGACGTGATGGTTCTTCTAGATTCAGTGAAGATAACCGTTGGGGTGATTTTGCAGGTGTATCTGTTGGCTGGATTTTATCTAACGAATCATTTTTAAAAGATTCGTTCTTCTCTAATTTAAAGCTTCGTGCAGGTTGGGGACAAACGGGTCAGCAAGAGCTTAATGATCGTAATTATGGGTATTTAGGAATTTACACTCCTTCGCGCAACAATGCAGCCAATGTACAATTTGGCTACAACCAAGTTAATGGACAAGTTGATTTAACAGATCCTATCTTTATACAAACTTTACGTCCTGAAGGATTTGATGAAAATCTTAAATGGGAGCAAACAGATCAGTATAACGTTGCATTAGATTTTGGTTTCTTTAATAACAGATTAAACGGTACTATTGATGCCTATTACAGGGAAACAAAAGATTTATTATCCACCATTCCTACCGCTGCTGGTTCAAATTTAACTGACTTACTTACAACCAATGTTGGAGAGGTTACTAGTCGTGGTTTAGAGTTTACTCTAAATGGTGTCATTTTTCAGCAAGAGGATTTTGGTTGGGATGCCAATTTTAACCTAACTTTCCAAGACCAAGAAATTACTAGTTTGAGTTTAAACAATGACCCTAACTATTTTATTTTAACTGGTGGTATATCTGGTGGTGTTGGAAACAACATTCAAATTCTAAGAGAAGGATTTGACCCAACAACATTCTTTGTCTTCCGCCAAGTATATGATAGTAATGGTGATCCTATAGAAGGAGCTTATGTTGATGTTAACGGAGATAACCAAATTACTGAGGCAGATAGACAACCTTTCAAAAAGGCGACTCCAGATGCTTTTATTGGTTTTACCAATAATTTTAGATACAAAGATTTTGATTTAAACTTTACCTTTAGAGGAAGTTTCGGAAACTATGTGTATAATAACAGTGCTTCTCAATCAGGTAATATAAATGCCGTAGTCAACCAAGCGGGTTATCAAGCCAACGCCCATGCTAGCTTCTTGGATACTGGTTTTGAAAATCAACAATTATTTTCTGATCACTATATAGAGCGTGCAGATTTTGTTAGATTAGATAATATCTCATTAGGTTATACCTTACCTTTTGAAAAAATGACCTTAAGAGCTTCCTTAACGGCAACCAACCTATTCGTCATCACAGAATATGATGGCTTAGACCCTGAAATTGGTAATGGTATTGAGAACAATTTCTATCCTCGTACTAGAGATGTTGTTTTAGGCTTGAACTTTACATTTTAAAGAAAGATGAAAAATTATATAACAAAAACAAACAAAGCTATGATGACAAGAATGATTAAAACTGTCTTGTTTGTTTTCACAACTGTATTATTTATACAATCTTGTGAAGACCGACTAGACTTACAACCTGAAGATGCAAGGCTTACTGCCGATGCAGCTTTTGAAGATCCAGAAGCTTACCAAGAGTTTCTAGGAAAACTTTATGCTGGGATTTCACTGAGTGGACAAGAAGGACCTTCTGGTTCAGCAGATTTAGCTGGTTTAGATGAAGGGTTTTCAAATTACTTGCGTTTGTATTGGAAAATGCAAGAGTTAACGACTGATGAAGCGCTTATTGCATGGAATGATGGTACTATTCAAGATTTGCACACACAAACATGGACCGCTGGTAACGAATTTATACGTACTATGTATAGTCGTATTATGTACCAAGTGGCATTATGTAATGAATTTTTAAGACAAACTACAGATTCTAAATTAGATGGTAGAGGTGTTGATGGTGACTTACGTGCCGAAATTCAAGAATATCGTGCAGAAGCCAGATTTATGAGAGCTTTATCGTACTGGCATGCCATGGATTTATACGCGAATCCACCTTTTGTAACGGAAGATGATCCTATTGGGGCTTTTCTTCCACCTCAAATTCAAAGAGCTGATTTATTTAATTACGTAGAATCTGAACTTTTAGATATCTTAGATGATTTAGCTGAACCTAATGCAGATCCAGCTACATATTATGGTAGAGCAGATAGAGCTGCAGCTTGGATGGTGTTGGCAAAAATATATCTTAATGCAGAAGTGTACACTGGGACATCGCGCTATGCAGATGTTATTACTTATACTAACAATATTATTAATGCTGGCTATTCTATACCAGATGTACCTTACTTCTTCTCATTTTTAGCGGATAATGATTCTAACGGTGCTCAAAACGAAGTGATTTTTACTATTCCCTTTGATGGATTAAGAACACAGGCTTTTGGAGGTATGACATTTTTAACACATGCTCCCGTTGGCGGTACTATGGATCCTGCTGATTTTGGTATCAACGGTGGATGGTTTGGTATTAGAACTACGCCTACTTTCGTTGAACAATTTCCTGGTGAAGAAAATTCTTTAGATGGTAGAGAGTTACTATATACTGATGGTCAAAACAAAGATATTGCAGACGTTAGTACCTTTACTGAAGGATTTGCTGTGGCAAAATACAGAAATGTTGATACACTAGGTAATCAAGGTTCTGATAGTTCTGGTGACCACACTGATATTGATTTCCCAATGTTTAGATTGGCAGATGTGTATTTAATGTATGCTGAAGCTGTATTACGCGGTGGCGGTGGCTCTACAAGTACTGCTGTGGATTATATTAACGAATTAAGAGAGCGTGCCTATGGAAACACTAGTGGTAATATTTCTGCTGGTGATCTTACTTTAGACTTTATTCTAGATGAGCGTTCTAGAGAGTTATACTGGGAAGCACACAGAAGAACGGATCTTATACGATTTAATCAATTCTCTAGTAATGGCGTTTGGCAGTGGAAAGGTAATGTACAACAAGGTACAACCACTGAAGCCTTTAGAGATGTGATGCCTTTACCTCAGACCGATTTAGGTATCAACACTAACTTAGAGCAAAATCCAGGTTATAACTAAAATAAAATATGAATACAATGAAATTAATAAAAGTATTACCACTGTCATTACTGCTTGTATTTTTTGTTACCACGAGTTGTGAAAAAGAAGATTCAGAATTTGTAGCTTCAAATAGTACTCCTATTGCACTAGAAGATTTGACAATTTCTGATGTAGTAATTGATGGTTCTAATCCAAATAATCCTGCAGTAACCTTTAATTGGACTAATGCAGATTTTTCTGAAGCTGTTGTGGAAAATTATTCCGTTGAGTTTTCATCTGATCAAGCTTTTACAAGCCCAGTTGAAGGTACGAGTACTGCCGGTACTAGTTCTGTAACTATGACTATGAGTCAACTCAATTCAACAGCTGATAATGCTGGTCTCGCACCACTAGTGTCAAGCCCAGTATATGTTCGTGTTATTGGGTCAATAGGGGATCAAAGCCAATTACCTGTAGTGTCAAATACAATCAGTTTTAATGTAACACCATTCTTCAACTATTCGTTTAAAGACTTCTATTTAGTTGGTAATGGTACTTCTGCAGATTGGAATAACAACAATAATAATCCTGCTTTATTCAGAGATCCTGTTGATAGTGATTTCTACACCTTTACAGGCTATTTTACTAAAGGTGGTGGTGGTTTTAATGATGGCCGCTTTAAAGTCCTAGAGTCTCGCGGTCAATGGCAACCACAATGGGGAGTTTCTGCCGACGAAGGATCAGATAATATTGAGAATTCAGGTACTATAGCTGGTAACCCTGCAACTCAAGATAGCGATCCAGGAAGATTTGGAGTTGATGCTGACGGTTTCTACACCTTTACTATTGACTTTGATGCTATGACCTATACCATGAATCCTTTTGATGCCAGTGGCGCAGCAGATTTTACAAGCATGACAATTCAAGGTTCTGCTCTATCAGCTAGTACGAGTATGCAGCAATCATCTTTCGATTCTCATTTGTGGTACATCAGTAGTATAACCTTAGTACCTGGTGAATTACAGTTTATGACGAATACAGGTTCAACTTGGGCAGGAACTACAGAGTTTTCTGGACAAGCTACAGAGGGATCAGATAGTATCCCTGTTATTGTAGGTGATGATTATGAAGTTTGGTTTAGCGACCTTACTGGTGACTATATTATGATCCCATTAACTCTCTAAAAAAATAATTATGAAAAATAAACTTTATAAATTTATCGGATTCTTCTTTATTGTTGCAGCTGCATTTACAGCATGTGAGGAAGATGATTCTGTTAATATTACTGAACCGGATCCTGCGCTGGTATTAGACTCACCGACGTCTACTAGTGTAGTATTGAATTTTGGTTTACCAGATAACCCAGCTCTTACAGTAACATGGACCGATGAAATTACGGGAAGTAGCTCATATGATGTGCAAGTGGATACTGAAGAGGATTTTAACAATGCTTCTACAGTAGGTACTTCGTCAACTAACTCATTTTCTCTTTCTACTTCCGAATTAAATTCAATTTTAAATTCTTTAGGAACTAGTTCATTAGAAAATGTGTCTCTTTATGTTAGGATTAGTGCTGGAGGTACTCTAAGTAATGTTATTGGTTTTTCTGTAACAGCCTATCCTATTGATGGTGCTGAAATTACTGGTCCAGCTGCAAATGATAGCTTTGTTCTATCATTATCTACTATAGATGATACTGCGATTACTGTAAGTTGGGTAGACTCAAATACCAGTTCTACTACTCACGAGGTACAACTAGCAGTTTCTGGAACAAATTTTACAAGTCCTGTTCCTTTGGGAAGTGTTACAGATGATAATAGTCTATCAGCTACTCATGGTGATTTAAATGCCGTTGCACTTGGCTTAGGTCTTGCATCTGACACAGCTAGTGATGTAGATATTAGAATAGTTTCTACTAGTACCAATGGTTCTGGGGCTACAGATACCCGTACTTCTGAATCTGTTACAGTTTCTATTACTCCATACTCAGTAGCATTTCCAAATTTATACTTAGTTGGTGACGCTACTACTCCAGGTTGGAATAACAATAACAACAATACTGTAGTTTTTAGAAATCAAAATGTTGCCAATAATTATGTTTACACAGGATATTTTAATGCAGGTGCATTTAAGCTTCTAGAAACTCCAGGACAATGGCAACCACAATGGGGAACTAATGATGGTTCTACGCTAGCCGTAAATCCTGGTGGTGGTTCAGACCCTAATGTTTTCAGTGTAGCCACTGCAGGTTATTATACTTACGATTTTACCATTGTAGGTGAAGGAGGTAGTTTCACAGTAACTCCATATGATGCTTCTAGCGATCCAACATATAACTTAATTGGATTAATTGGTGCAGCTATCGGTGGTTGGGGAGACGGAGATGAAATAGACTTGACTCAAGATCCTAACAACCCTCACTTATGGTACGCCTTGAATGTGAGTTTCGAAAATGGACAAGAATTCTTAATAAGACCAAATGATGACTGGGGTAATGGTGTTTGGAGATATACAGGGTCTGAAGAACTTCATGGTCAGGCAAATTTAGCTGGAAGTGGTGATAATTTCCCATTTACCGCACCTACCGGCTCTTATGATTTTTGGTTTAATGACATAGATGGTAGCTATGTTATTGTTCCTAATTAATCAATAATATTTTTTGTTAAAAGGGCTGTTTTAATCGACAGCCCTTTTTATTAATTTTTTAAAAAACTTACTATGAAAAAAATTATACAAATCTTCTGTTTGCTTATTGCCAGTTTTATATATGGGCAACAACAAACAGTTACATATAGTGTAGTTCCTTCAGCTTTTGAAGAAACAGATGTCATTACGCTAAATTTCGATGGTGCTTCTATCAACGAAAGTTTGTGGGGTATTACAAACAATCAATTATATCTTTGGTCGTGGTCCTATGACATTAATGACACTAATGAACAAGATTGCCCTACAAATGGATCTTGGACAAATTCTAGTGAAGATAATGTACTCACTTACAATAGTGGAAGTGATACTTATTCTATAAGCTTTGTACCTACCACGTTCTATCAAAGAACAGGTATAGGTCGTATAGGATTTTTAATAAAGGCTAAAGATGGATCTGGTGACAAAAAAAGCCAGGATATTTTAGTAGAGGTTGGCTCATTTCAAGTGACTTTAAACTCACCCGTTGAAAATGAAGCTCAGGTTGTTACCTCCGGTTCAAATATTTCAATCTCTGCAACAAATACTAATGGTAATGCAGATTATGTACTTTCATCTAATGGAGCTGTGATTGATACTCAAAACAATATATCGAGCTACAATTATAATTTTAATAATATTACAGCTAATCAGTTTTTTAGTCTTGATGTAACACAAAACAGTACTACGATTACTAAGTCATTTTCTGCGATTGTAAATCCAGGCAGTAATAATGCCGCTCTACCTGCAGGACTAAGTGAAGGTATTAATTATAACTCTGGGGATGCAACAAAAGCTACTCTTGTTTTGGATGCACCACTTAAAGATTTTGTCTATATAGCGGGAAGTTTTAATGATTGGCAACCTACATCTACGTATGCTATGAAGAAAGACCCTAGTTCAACTAAGTTTTGGTTGGAATTGACTGGTCTAACACCTGGAGAGATCGAAACATACCAATACTGGGTACTCGATGAAACACCTATTGCCAATTCTCCTACATTAGTTAAAACCGCTGATCCATTTTCTACTTTGGTATTGTCTCCTTTTGATGATGGTGGTGTACCTGCGTCATCCTTTCCAAACCTTCCTGCTTACCCAAGTGGTCAAGAACGCGAAGTAACTGTATTACAAACAGGTCAAACCCCTTATAACTGGCAGGTTACTAACTTTAATAAACCAAGTAAGGAAGACCTTATTATTTATGAAGTATTAATAAGGGATTTTGATGCCAACAGAAACTATCAAGACTTAATAGACCGAATGGACTATTTCAAAAATCTCAATATTAATGCTATTCAATTGATGCCAATTATGGAATATGATGGTAATGAAAGCTGGGGTTATAATACCTCTTTTCATATGGCTTTAGATAAATATTATGGTACACCAGATAAGTTTAAAGAATTTGTTGACTTATGCCATCAAAATGGCATTGCAGTCATATTAGATATTGCACTTAATCATGCTACAGGCCGAAATCCTCTAGTACGAATGTGGATGGACGATGCCGATGGTGACGGTTGGGGAGGACCAAGCTCTGAAAATCCTTATTTTAATACTGAAGCCCAACATGATTACAATGTTTTTAACGATTTTAACCATCAGAGTACTTTGACTCAGGATTATACGAAAAGAGTGGTACGTCAATGGATAGAAGAGTACAAAATTGATGGTTTCCGTTGGGATTTAACAAAAGGGTTTACTCAAAATTGTGGTCCTGGGTCTCCAGGAGGCTGTACAGATGGTTATCAACAAGATCGAGTAGATGTACTTAGGTCCTATGCAGATTATTCATGGTCTTTAGACGAAACCCACTACGTAATTTTTGAGCATTTAGGACAAGATTTTGAAGAACAACAATGGGCAAATTATCGCTTAAATGAATCCACCCCAAAAGGGATTATGATGTGGGGCAAAATGACAAGTGAATATACAGATTTAGCTCAAGGTTTTGGTGCCAGTATCAACCGTATGGGACACGAGAGTCGTGGGTTTAATGGCCCGCGTTTGATCGGTTATCCAGAAAGTCATGACGAAGAGCGCGTAATGTATGAAGCTGTCACCTTTGGAAACAACTCAAATGCTTCACATAATGTAAGAGACTTAAATACTGCTCTTTCGAGAATTTCTGCTATTGGTGCTGTATCAACAATGATTCCAGGACCTAAAATGATTTGGCACTTTGCTGATCTAGGAATGGATGATTCCATATGGACTTGTTCAGATGGAGTTACTGTTCAGGTAGGTAATGATGGCTGTAAGCTAGCCACAAAACCTCAACCACAATGGACTGAGAATTGGCTTTCGGATGCATTAAGAAGTCAAATTTATGATGATTGGTCTAAACTACATACATTAAAAACTGAAGAACCTGTATTTGAAGGTGATTATAGTATTACTGGTGGAAGCGGAAACCTTACACAAAGAATCGATATTTTTGATACATCAATACCTACTAATCAGTTGAGAAATGTTATCATTTATGCCAATTTTGGTGTAACTACAACAAGTATGAATACAGATTTTCCTTTTGGTCTTACATCTACTTGGTATGACCTTATGGATCCTACCGGAAACACCACTGTAAGTAACTTAACACTATCTATTACCATACCACCTGGTCAGTTTAGAATATTAGGTAATCGACCATCAAATGTTTTAAGCATAGAAGATAATGAGCTTAATGGTTTCACTATCTACCCTAATCCTTCTCGTACATCTTTTAGCATTGGTGCTAATGTTTCTCATGTACAGGTTTATGACTTAACAGGAAAGCTTGTAAAATCGTTTAGCGGTAGTTTTACCCGAACAGATGTGTTTGATATTTCGAACTTAAACTCTGGAATGTACATTGTGAAAGTTGAAAATGACAACAAGCTAACTATGACAACTAAGTTAGTCAAGCTCTAATTATTAAGTGTTTTTTTGAGCAAAAAGGCTTCTCAGTGAGAAGCCTTTTTTATTCTTAGATGTCATTCGAGAACAAAAGTTTAAACCTTTTGTGAGACAATTAATACTCTCAATGATTTTGTATTTTTTTTAATTAAAAAATGAGATTTTAATATAATAGGACCTAAAATTAAAAAAATGGAAAACAAAAAGCCGAAACTTAAGTTTCGGCTTTTCTTTTGTACTGAAGGCGGGATTTTAAACTAGCAATGTTTAAAATTGAATAAAAATTAAAAGACCTAGAATATAATGTATAAAAGACCTTTCGACAACTAACCAACTTTAAAGAGATTGAATATTATCGTAAAAATGTGGGGATAATGTGGGGATGTGATTGTATATTTAGAGTATTCAATTAAACTTTAAATATGGCAACTCTAAATCATTTCATTAGGAAGTACTCAAAAAAAGACAATTATTCAATTTATTTGAGGTTAAGAATTGGCAGGGATATCGATATAACGGCTTCAACAGGGAAATTTATAAAGTCTAACTACTGGAGCGACAATACCAAAGATTTCAAAACCACCATTTCAGCACCAAAAGAGGAATTGAAGCATTTTAATTCCTTGAAAGAGCAAATAAGAAACCTCAAGTCTAAAATTGAAAATAAACTAAATGACTTTCCAAAGTCTGAAATCACATCTGACTGGCTGAAGAACGAAATAGAAAACTTTAACAACCCAGACAGTAACAAAACCTACTCAAACTATCTAACTAATAATTTTGATTACTTATTAGAAGATGCATCCATAAGAGAAAACCAAAAAGGTGGCTATGGATTATCTAAGAGTCGTATTAATGCTTACAAAAATACTAAACGTCTAATATTAGAGTTTGAAAAACTTAAACGTAAAAGACTGAGAGTTTATGATGTGAATTTAGAATTCAAAAAAAGGTTTTTAAGTTTTCTAATTAATGAAAAGCAGTTTACAAAAAATTATGCTCTAAAGATTTTAAGCAATGTCAAAAGTGTATGTAATAATGCTGAGACTTTAAATATTGAGGTTAACCCACAACTAAAAAAAATAAAAACGAAATCCATAAAGAATGAATTTATAATCTATCTTGACAATAACGAACTACAAAGAATCAAGGAATTAGACCTATCGCATTCTAAAGCCTTGGAAAACGCCCGAAAATGGCTTCTGCTTGGCTGTAATATTGGACAAAGAGCCACCGACCTACTGAATATATCCGATGATAATTTTGTTTACCGAAATGGACGTAAAGTAATTGAGATTGTACAGCAAAAAACCAATAAGGAAGTTACTATACCACTTAATAAAGAAGCCAAAGAGATTTATGATACTGGTTTACCTTACAAGATTTCAATACAAAAATTCAACACATATTGTAAAGACGTATGCAAACTTGCCGAAATCAACCGACCTACTAAGGGTCAATTGTTCAATAATGAAACCAAGCGAACCGAAATAGGTATATATGAGAAATGGCAACTTATAAGCACCCACGTATGTAGACGTTCCTACGCAACCAACTATTACGGTAGCGGAATACCAACTGTACTTCTGATGCAAGTAACCGCACATAGCACGGAAAAGATGTTTTTAAAATACATAGGCAAAAAGAGCGCAGATTATGCTCAACAAATTGCTGAGTATTATGACAAAATCAACCTGACTGAAAAAACTACTCCAGCAGAGAAAACTGAAAACTTAAAGGCTGTATAATGAAAAACTGGACTTTAGAACAAAGACAATATTTCAATTTGAATTATGAAATCAAACTAAACGATTGGCTTGATAACGGCAAATCAGAAGTAGAGTTTATTGATTTTAAAATATCTGAATTAGAGGAAAAAATTAATCAAATTAAAGAAACCTCAATTGGTAATTATATTAAAAAAATTGAAGAGTATGACAAACTAAATAAAGAACCATTTCCATTAAGGGGAAGTGAAGAGTTTAGTTTTATAAAAGAAATGCAAAGTAGGCTAAAAGATTATTATGATAAGGAAAAATATGATATTAGACAACGTGCAGAATTTTTAAAAAAACAAAAAGAAGAAATATTGCCCTACTTTAATTTAGAGTTAATTGAATATAATAAGAAAAAAAATAGATTGCCTATCAAAGGAGGCAAAAATCTACCTAAAAACAATTTCAGAGGAATCACCCTAACTAACCAAGACAGATACGACATATTAAACTCCTTCTTTGAAATTAATGAAATCTATAAGAAGTATTCTATCGACAATAATACCAAAGATGAATTAATCAGTTCAATTTTAAACATTAATAAAAACAATGCCCAACAATTAAGAAACGGTAGTTACCAAGCAAAATCAAAACAAGACATAAAGAATATTATAGATGAATTAAAGGGAATTGTATAAACCGTAACTTATATAAGTTTATACAAAACTACTTTACTCCAATAACCATAAATAAATTGCATCACATTAATCATTAAACCGATTTACAATGCAAGAAATTTTATTAAATGGCATAACAGCCAAAGAGTTAAAAGCGGATATTCTACAAGGCATAAAAGAACTTATTGACAAACAATCCAGAAAAGAGAATAAACAGCCCAAGTACCTCACTCGTAAAGAAACTGCCGAACTATTAAAAGTTGATATCAGCACACTCCACAACTGGAATAAACAAGGCATTTTGAAACCAAAACAGATCGGACGAAGAATATTTTACGCATTAGCAGATATTGAAGAAGCCATGTTGTAAAACCAGTCTTTACAGGTGATAAGATACGTACCAATACAATTAATTCAATATTGTATAACTAATGGTTTAGCGAAACAATTAAGGCTTTTTCTATACCTCAAACATGTAGCTGAGAGTGGAATTATTCAAGACCCAAATGCTGATATAGCTAATACAATAGAACACTTAGGGATAAGTAAAAGAACTTACAATCGTCATATAAAAGATTTAAGGGATTTAAAATTTATAGATAACGACAAGAGAGGAGTCTTGTATTTAAGGTCTTGGAAACGCTTAGAAACAATACTAGGCTTGAAATTCAAGTCAAGAGTAGACTTTCATATATCCTATATCCGTGTAAAAACAAATAGAGGCTATTTAATGGGTGCTGTAATGAGTTATCAATGTAAGCTGAAAAATTACTTAACATGGAGGGAGCGAGAAAATAGACGCTCATTACTAGTCCATGACTTACAGCACCCTCTTTCAATTACTTATTTAGCAAATCTATTAAAAATTTCAAAGTCAACAGCTCAATCATATAGAGCCGAAGCCATCAAACACAGCTTTGTGATTAGAACAAAGAATGTTGAGGTAATAGATGTCCAAAATAAAAATATAGATATAAATTTACTCAGAAGAGGTTGGACAGAAAATTCATTCCCAAAACTTAAAGATGGGAAACTTTTTATCTTAAAGACTGACACTTTCAAACCTCAACTTCGTTTTAAAAGATATAGATGACAAAATCTGATACATTAATAAATAGATATTATATATAAATTAATATCAGCTTTAATATTTCTAGTCTCAACAATAATAATTTAAACCCATATTCAGAGCAAAAATTGTAACTTAACCCAAGTGTCAATCTTTTATCAAAAAAGACTCGCTATAAATAAAACTATTAATTAATATTTTTCAATGACTCAGTTCAAAACAGTTCCAGATGCTGACTTATCAAGTGCAGGTGACGATTTTCACATTCTTTGGGCAATCAAAAAATCTCTCGACTTATTAAATTTTGAGGAAAAGGGTCTTAAAGCAGTCGTTATTGAAGATATCGAAAAAAATGCCTCCAGGAAGTTAGACCCTCTTGGTGATAAATTTTTAGGAATCGACCTGACTGAATATTACGGAAGTGCAAATTTTAAAAATGCTGATAAGATTGTCATTTCCCAACTCAAATACAGTACAAGAAGGGCAAATGAGAACTATACATATTCTAAACTTTACAATGGAAAAAAATCATCATATTCTGGCTCAATTATTCACAGATTAGCAACTACTTTTAAAGTATTTATAAACCAATACGAAAGAAAAGACGTTTTAGAAAAAACATCTATAAAGCTAATCAGCAATAGAGAAATTAATCCGAAACAAATAAATCAAATTAATAAAATAAAGGACTTTCTAAGAAAGAACAAAAGACCTTTAAGTTTTAACGATGTTATAAATACATTCCCAGAAATACCTAAAGAACCTTTTATTAAACTAAGAAAAGCATCAGGTTTAAATCTAAAAGATTTTACTGATTTTATTCGACTACTTGACTTTAAAGATTGTGGATCAAATTCAAGACAATCATTAAAGTTTGAATTATTACAGTCAATATCCAAAACAAGTATTAAATCCACTACTCAATTTAATTCTTTATTTCAAATGGTTTGGAATAAAATGATGCCTGAAAAACGGGAAGAAAGAGCTGTTACTATACTTGATGTAGTAGCTAATTTTGGATTTAGTAGTATTGAAAATCTTTTTCCTGTATCTCAAAATTTTGAGAAAAACCTCAACGCAGTTGACAGGGAACAACTCAATGATGTTGTATCTGCTATTAAAGATAACATAAATTATTTACCAATATGTATTCACGGTGGGGCTGGAATTGGGAAATCGACCTTTGTCAATCAATTAAAGAACAATCTTCCAAGATATTCTGAGTGTTTATTATTTGATTGTTATGGGGCTGGAAAATATCAAAACCCCGAAGATAAAAGACACTTACATAAAAACGCTATTGTTCAATTAGCCAATGAGTTAGCTAAAAGGTTAGGAACGGAGTTTCTTCTTATACAAAATGAGTCTGACGATATTTACTTAAAAGAGTTTATAAAAAGAATAAATTCAGGGATTGAATTATTGAAAACAAGGAATCCACTTGCCACCCTTACAATTATTGTAGATGCAGCAGATAATAGTATAACAGCAGCTAAAAATAATGGGGAAACTAGTTTTGTTGAAAACCTCTTAAATATTGAGATCCCTGAGGGCTGTAATATTGTTGTAACAACAAGGACTTTTAGAAAAGAATCTTTAACGCTGCCCAACAAGCATATTGATATTGAACTAAAACCATTCAGCTTAAAAGAAACAACATCATTCGTAAAAAATAGGTTTCCAAATATTACAACGGATGAAGTCACAGAATTTCATAAATATACAAACGGCATCCCTCGTGTTCAGTTTTACTCATTAGACCTAAAAGAGCAAGGAATAAATGAGATAATAAACTACCTTAAACCAAATGGAAAGACGGTAGGAGATTTAGTCCTAGATAAGATTGAACACGCTTTGACTAGAATAGGGAAAGATAAAAAGCCTCTTATTCAACAATTTTTTAGATTATTGATTTCCCTCCCTAGACCTATTCCAATAAGTTATTTATCAGAGTTAATGAACATTGATACTAGCTTTTTAAAAGACCTATCATCTGATATATGGAATGGGTTAATATTGGAAAACGACTTATTTAGTTTTAGGGATGAAGACTTTGAAAATTATGTAAGAGAGACATATCAAAGTAATTTGGAAGAAATACAACAAATTACTCAATTATTTTTGACTAAAGCTGAGGTAGATGAATACGCCTCAATTAATTTAGGAAATCTGCTTTATAATTCCAATTACAAAAAAAAATTAGTAGATATAGTCTTAAAAAGAGAACTATTAGCACTCCCAAAAGACCCGATTAGAAATAGAGAAGTTTATATAAACAGAACTAAGTTAGCTCTAAAAGCCAGTAAAGACATTAATGATGATTTAACCTATTTCAAACTACTGTTTATTGCAGCAGAAGAATCCAAAACTGACAAGGCTCTTACTTCTTTGTTGTTAGATTACCCTGATTTAGTTTCAAGATTTGGTGATGAAATATCATTATCCAGGTTTAAATTAAAATCAAATCAAAAACCCTGGGGAGGTTCATTTCACTTAAAATTAGCAGGCACTTATTCTCGGAAAGTAGAAAATAAAGAAATTGCCTTGAGACATTTGAAAACAGCACATGAATGGATTGATTGGCGAAGGTCTAAAAAAAAGGAAGAGTTAAAAGACTATCCTATAAGCAGTTTAGATATAGCATATGAAACGGAAGCTGTATTAAAAATATACGGTATAGAAAAAGCCATAAATACATTAAATAGATGGAGTCCAAAAGGAGTTAGGCTCTCTGCTGGAAACTATTTAGTTGAAAACATTATTAGCTACTCTAAAGAAGATGAAATAAAAATCTGGTTGTCCGATGGAAAATTTCGTATCGACGTAAAGGTGTTCATTATATGTAAGTCATTCAAATACAATAAACCAATCCCATTTGATTTGTGGCAAACTGCTGCAAACTTATCTAGTATTTTGTCAAGGAAGCAAATAAAATTTAAGCCTAATTTCAGACAATTAATTATCCGATTTTGTTTGGTATTAGCTTATCACAAAATTGACCAGACAATCATATTAGATGTATTAAAGTTCATAAAAGTAAAATCAGTAGATAGAATACCATATTTCTATAATAGCTACACAGATAAAAAGGAGCAAATAAATATGGAAAACTGGCTCTTAAAGGAAACTTTATTACTCTCACTAAACAATGCTGAAGCTAACATAGAGTCATTTTATCCTGATAAGTTCAAAAACATAGATAACATTGAAGATTATAGGAAGAGAAATTCAGTGGCGAGTGATAAAAGAGAATTTGCTGCTTTTTATAAATATGCTATTGCTATTTATAAGTTACATTCAGATATTTTAACTAGAAAAATTAATGAAGCTGAAGGCTTAAACAATTTCCAGAAAATATGTGATGAAATCAAAGATGACTACCATTTCAGACACACAAATAGACATTGGGGTAATGATAGGCTAATATATTTATCTGGGAAATTATCAGAAGTAGCTCTTTTGTTTGGAGACAGAGTCGAATCAATCAATTTAATAATTGATACTTTTGATGATCAAACAAGTAAATTAAGGCTTCGTTTAGAAGTTCTTGATAATATAATCTTACAGCCTCAAATATTTAAAACCGTATATAAACTATTTGATGAATCCGATAAAATAATCAAGGATTCAGACCTATCCGCTAACGAGTCAACTGAAAACTACATTAAATGCCTGATAATTAGCAGCAAAGTAAATGATTCATTTGCTAAGTACTTTTTTAATGAAGCTGTAAAAGCTACTTCAGAAATAGATTATGAGGCATTTTCTCGAATTCTATGCATTTCCTATTTATCAAGAATTGGTATAACAGAATCAAACCCAAAACTAGCTTACGAGTATGCTCGATTTATTGAATATTGTGATATCAAATTAGGATATTATGATAATAAACATTTTCCATATTTAGATGGATTATTAGGTATTGGATATATGGATATTGATTCTATGTTTTCCACAATCTGTAGGTGGCATCATAGAAATATAGTTACAATTGGCAGGTGGATAAATTCTTTGATCAAAATTGCTTTGGAAAAAGGCTATATCGATCATATCATTGCAGGTTCATTATTTCCATTGAAAACAAATCATAACTTTGAAGAATTAGAACAAATATATGAGTCACTGATTGAAAAATATGATGAATCATGTAGCCCCGAATTAAAGGGCAGGTTTATACAATCACAGTTACGAGACCTCAGATTAGTTAAGGATAAGCACTTCACGAAAAAAATATATGACAAAATAGAGTCTGGTAAATTTATTGACAGTAAAGTTATTGATGAAGTCAAAAATTATGTGGGATTTTTGGATATTCTTGATAAGAAAAAAGATAAAGTCGAAAGAACTAGTGACTTTAAAAAAGAAGATTACCCTCACAATATTGATATAACAACAATAGATTATACTTCTACAAAAGAATTAGAAAAAGCAATAAACTTTATCTTAACAAACAACAAAGAAAGTTTTAATAATCGTTGGAACATTGAAAATTTCTTATCTGATATCTTAAACGAATGTACCCTAAATAAATCCATTCATTTCTTAGATGCCTTAGTTGATATTAGTGATGAGTTACTAGATTTTTACACTTTTGAAAATATTATTGGAAAAGCAATTCAAGAATGGGATTACTATCCTGATTTAAAAAAATGGAAACAGGAAAGATTCAAATATATACTATTAACTAAACTACAACATTTTGACCACGGCAATACATTAAGCATTTGGTCATTGAAAAAGTTTTCAAAATTATTTTCTATTGATGAAAATCAATTGGCAGATGTTATGATAGAAATTTTACCACAAAAAATAGATTTACTTTCTGATGAATCTATATATAGTTCTTTCGAGCTAATAAAAAATAAACTATCAAGAAGCGATAATCAGGAACTTTTAGAGTGGATTCTAAAAAGGTGGAATACGAGAATTAAACCTGAATTTGCTGATGGCGTTTGGTCAGAAGAATTAATCCCACCAAGTAACTCTAATGAAAATATAGCTTATCTTTTAAGGTTTCTTTTGGGGCATCCTGATAAAAAATTAAGATGGCGAGCAATTCACTCAATCAGAAGGTTAGCAAACTTAGATAATGTTGAGATCCTTAAAATTCTTTTAAGTAAACAAAATCAAAAAGACTGTACGCCTTTCCAGAGCAAAGGATTCATTTATTATTGGATGTCCGCCAAATTGTATTTATGGATTGCAATAGAAAGAATTTCTCTAGAAAACCCCAATATCCTTATTCAGTTTAAAGATGACTTTTATTCCGAGCTAATAAGTAATGAACTACCTCACGTACTTATTAGACATTATATAAAAAAATCATGTCTGAATCTTCACATTTTTAACAATTCACTTTTTACAGAATCCCAATTGAGAAACATTCAAGTTGTTAATTGTACTAAACTAGATTATGTAGAAGAAAAATCTTTAAGCAGAGAACAAAGAAAGTACTCGTCAAACTCAGATAAAAACTGGAGATTTAAATTTGATTCAATGGATACTTTACCTTATTGGTACAGTGGACTTGGTAGATGTTTTAACTTATCAGAGTATGATGTAGCAGATGTAGCAGATATGTTTATTACTGAAAAATGGGGGTACACAGGAAAAGCCAATGAAGATGATTTTATTAGAAAACAATTGGATGATAGAGATTGGCACTTAACAAGAAACGATCATGGTAGAAATCCTGAAATAGAAAGTTTAAATATCTATTTTGAATACCATTCTATGTACTGTGCTGCTAGCTTTTTATTAGAAAGAGAACCATTGTTGAAATCGGATTCTTGGGATAGTTGGGAGTATTGGTTAAACACCGAAGCAAATGGTTTTAATGATTTTTGGTTATCGGATTTAAGAGACCCTATTCCTCTTGAATTAGAATATTGGAAAAACAATGTTGAGAATTTTGATGAATATTGGAGGGACAACATACCTGATGAATATTTTGATGATAGGATTGGACTTCAAACTGATAAAGGAAAATGGATAATTGTCTTTGGCGGAATAACTAAACACGTTGGAGTAAATGAAGAGTCTGTAAGCATAATGTCTTGCTTAGTTTCTATGAAAGGTTCTGATGCATTATTACGTGCGTTACAAACAGCAAAGGATAGTTACGATTATTCAATCCCTTTTGAAGAAATTGATGAAGACGAATATGGTTATGATAAAAAAACAATTGACCATAATGGTTTCTCTTTAAAAGGTTGGCTAACAAATGTAACAAGTGAATACGAAGGTCTTGACTCGCATGACCCATTATTTAATGGAACATCTAAAGGGTACGTTAAATTCGGTAAATCAGCTCAGAATCAATTTAATATCGAATATGATAGCCTATATAAAAAAGGCTATGTGCAAAATGAACTAATTAGCGAATACAAAAATTGGAATGAAATTTCAGATGAAGATTATCGACACCGAAAGTATAGCAAGGATATTATAAGTTCTGGAAGTATATTTCAAATAAACAGTGATTTTTTATTACGGTTTTTAACAGATAACAAAATGTGTATGATAATAAAATGCACAATTGAAAGACAGCTAGAGGAGAGAATATATAGAGAGCGATATAACAATGATAGAAACAAAGTAAAACTTTTTTTAATTAAACCAGATGGAACAATCAAAACACTCAGAGGAAGAAACTATAAAATTGGGTGAGAAATTGGTAAAGGAGCTAGGGTTAGAATACTCAGTAAATACCTTAGCGAGATGGATGTCTCACTACATTGCAGAATTAATCCAAAAGATTGATAATGCTGACACCAAAGAAGAAAAGAAGATACTACAGAAAGAATGCTGCGATGTAATTTTGAATTTATGGTCTCAAAAAGAGAACTTACCAATAAAAAAGCCTTTGGAAGATTTAAAACCCGTGATAGAAGTTCTACAAGTATTAAGAGAAAAAAAAGAGATTGGTATTCTGCCTCGATGGCTTGAATATCGATCTTTAGAACGAGAGAACGAATGGTCAACTTTTGTGGATATGGTTAAGAACAACTCTGAGAAAATTTTCAATAAAGTTGTTCAAATAAACTTGCATAAAGATATCCTAACAAAGAATCAAGAGTGGATGAAAGAAAACAAGGCTTTTCTGAGTGAAGACCAAATACATTTTCTTGAGATCATAGACATAATGAGCAAAAGTGATTTTGACAATGGAGTTACTGATTTAAATAATCTAGAATTTTCTGAAAATAATTCTAAGAGAATAAAATATATATTCGATGAATTAGAGGGGTTAATAGATAAACAAAAAGAAGCATTGTTAAAAATAAAGAAAGATTACATTGAAGTATGATTTATGAAAAATATTCTCATTTAGAAAGTTATTTGTTAAAAGAAGTATTCAAAAATTTTCACGAAAAAGGCTATTTAGATACTGAGGAATTTTTTTGCATAGTTATTTGGAAAGCGAATAGAGCTAAAAGTAAAATTGCTAAAAAACTTCTTAAAAATGGTGAATTAGACTATGCAATTAAAACACTGACTTCCTCTATATACAAATCAGCTAACAAAAAGGCTAAATTAGCCGTTTTAATGAAGGATTATGGTTTCTACTTGCCAATGGCTTCTGCAATTCTTTCTGTGCTTTATAAAGACAATTTTTCTGTTTATGATATTAGAGTATGTGATATGTTGAGAGAGGAATATAAAACAAGAAAATATCATAATATTAAAAACTGGACTTTTGATAGACTCTGGTCTGGATATGAAGAATATTTAGAAAAGGTTTTAGAATTATCTGGCAAATCAAGTTATAGAGAAGCTGATAGATATTTGTGGGGGAAATCTTTTTATAAGCAACTGAAAAAAGATTTAGTTGCAGGATTTCAATAGAAAAACAAATACAACAAAGAAACCAACTTAATTTGAAGTAAAATCTATGAAATATAGCCGTATCTATCATACCGTATAATTCAATATATTTGAAAATGGAATAAAACCAAAAATTGACATTTTAAAACATAGTAGTGTAATCGTATTCTTTTATCAAGAAATCGCCAATTTCAAAAAACATCAAGAATACAGAATAATAGCTACGTCCGAAAGGGCGTGGGCTGTCTGTATGATGTTTAGGTGTTTGGCGATACCTTTGATAAATACGGTTCAGTTCCACGCTTCTTTTTTATAAACATCTCTGTTTGGCACTGGCAGTTCAAACCCAAATAGTATGAAGATATTTAGAATTATTCTGCCGCTCTTACTATTATTTTCCTGTAATCAGAAAGATTATGATAATAGCGACTTAATCTTTAGCATTAGAAAGTATATAAACACTAACCAAAGTGAGATTGGTACTCCACAGAATGTAGATTTGAGTTCAATTAGAGTTGACTCGGTTATAAAATATGCAAAACATCTTTACTTAGAGTCCGAATTAAACTCCAAAAACAAACATATAGATTATCTGATTCAATCATTAAAAAATTCTCAACAAGACAAATATAGAAACCTTGTAGTACTAGACTATCAAAAGAAAGAACTTGATTCACTAAAGAAAGTATATGACGAAACTTCTATTGATATATATTATTATAAAGTATACACTCAACTTAAAAAAAATCAACCAGACACTATTAATTATAGAATAGTTAACGGACATATTGTAAAAGAAGATTCTTTGGTATGGCATTATAATACTATGTTTTTAGCAAATGAGAAATTAGATATTATCGATTGCCCTATAGACCTAAACCTTAATCTAACTGAAGAAATAGAAAAGGAATAAAAATAATCCCCCCATTTATAAGCCTTAATTAAACAAAGATAAACGGTTATTAATAAATTTTGAACTTATTTTAATCAGATTTAACGGCGGTTAAACGACGGTTAGATAAAACATAGTATACTTACTAATAAAATTTTTCCTAAGTTGATTAAAAGTCATAAATTCCTAATAACTTACGGAATAATCAGCGACTGAAATTATGGAATCAAAAAAAATAGAAGCAATATTTGACAGTTATCTAACAAAAGAAAAGACAAGTTATGCCATATTAATTAGTGGTAAATGGGGAAGCGGAAAAACCCATTTATGGAAAAATTCCCTTGAAGAAATAGCAAAGAAAAAAGGGTTTGACCCAATATATATAAGTCTTAATGGCATTGAAAGCATAAAAGAGATTGAAGGGATAATATTCAGTCGTCTCCTACCATTTTCTGATACATTAGAAAATAAAAGTGTTAAAAATGTTCTAAAGGTATTAAACAATTTGGTTAATGTTGGTGGAAAAATATTTGGGAGAGGCACTCAATTAACTGATCTAACTAAAGGCATAAACATCAATCTCGATGTCTCCAAAAAAGTATTTTGCTTCGATGATTTAGAGCGGTGCCCAGTTGATTCAGCAAATATTTTAGGTCTCATCAATGAATATACAGAGCATAAGAACACCAAAGTCATTATTTGTTCTGCTGAAGAAGAAATAAAAGAAAAAAGTAGTTATGACAGAATAAAGGAAAAAGTAGTAGGTAGAGTACTTTATTATACTGCTAATTACAACGAATTATTTAAAGGCTATGTCAAGAAAGTCAAGGATGAAGATTTTAAAAAGTTTTTGAATTCAAAAAAGGAAACAATAATTAATTTCTTCAAGAAACATAAAATCGAAAACTTAAGAACATTCATTTTTTACTTAGAAAATGTAAAGCAGATTTATAAATTATATACGGATGAAGAAGATATTACAGTGGACAGAATGTTATTCTTTACAGCAATTATAAGTACGGAGTTTAAAAAAGGTAGATTGACAATTTCAGATTTAGACGATAACAAAGGAATCGACGGTTTTGCAATGTTCATCGATTTTGGGGCATCACTCGATAATAACTTCGGCAAACCAATTATTAGTGCAGAGCCTGAAGTTGAAAAAGAAAAAAGTTACAAGGATGTGTTTATTGAAGAATATTTGGAAAGTGAAAACGAAAAAAACATGTATTCATTTTCAACTACCATATATGAGTTTATTTTAACTGGCTACCTCAACGAAGAAAATTTAAAATCCGAAATTGACCGCAACAACGGTAAAATTGAAGGAGCAGAAGAATACAAGCCTTTTAATGCACTAATGGGTTATAACTTTAGAATACTTGAGAATGAAGAATTTGAAAAAAATTTAATTGATGTATTGAATTATGCAGAAAAGGGAATCTATGATATTTATGACTACCAACCTCTTTTTAATAACTATAAGTATTTCATTAAGATAGGTGCCTTAAATTTAAGTGAAGAAGAATTAACTTCGAAACTCTATAAGGGATTGGAAATCGCTAATCAAAATTGCGAAATTAATTTTAGTAAATACAGACATATTGATGGCATTAGAGTTTACGAAGGAGATGCAGCGTTAAATGAAATTGATGTAAAAATTCTTGAGTTGCACGACGAAAAAAACAAACAATTAAAGAAGGAAAACGCAAACAGAATATTCGATATAATATCATTAGATTATGATGAGGTAGATGACTTCTTAAGAGAAACCTTAAACCGTGAAAATGGTCTTTTCGAGTTTATAAACGGCAAAGACTTTTTTGACTCGTTAATCAAATTGAAAAACAAAAATATCCTAACCTTTAGCAATGCCCTTGTTGATATTTATAAGAAAACATACATTTCCGAACCAAATAAAGAACTACCATTTTTTAAAACCCTTCACGAGAATATATCAGCGTATATTAAATCAAATGAATTAAAAAACCCTAATAAAATAATTTTAGAAGAACTAATTATAAGACTAGATGAGATTATTCAAAGTTTTGAACGTCGAATAAACGAGGCGAGTAATTAACCTATTATCAAATTGTGGGGAAAATGTGGGGATAAAAGATAAAAAAATAGTAATAAAAAAACCTCAACTCATTAATAAACAAATGGTTGAGGTTTTTATTTAGTACTGAAGGCGGGACTTGAACCCGCACGGCCATAATGGCCATTGGATTTTAAGTCCAACGTGTCTACCAATTCCACCACTTCAGCATTCAAGTTACAGACTGTAACTTAATTGGTATATATTATTGTAGAGCGAAAGACGGGATTTGAACCCGCGACCCTCACCTTGGCAAGGTGATGCTCTACCCCTGAGCTACTTTCGCAGTTTTTTAAGAACTATTTCGCTGTAAAAGCGGATGCAAATTTAAAATAAATCTTATAAATGCAAAGCCTTTTTTAAAAATAAATACAATTTATTTTAAGCCTGTTTTTTATTCACCAGCATTCGTTTTATTTCATTAAGTTTCATTAAAGCTTCAACTGGCGTTAAAGTATCAATATCTGTGTGTAAGATTTCGTCTTTGATCTCCTCTAAAAGAGGGTCATCTAAATTAAAGAAACTTAACTGCACATCATCCTTTAGAGATTTTACCTTATCCGTTAGTTCTTCACTTGAATGTGATTTTTCAAGTTTGGTTAAAATTTTATTTGCGCGTCTTATCACCTGTTGTGGCATACCAGCCATTTTTGCAACATGAATACCGAAACTATGTTCGCTTCCTCCTTCAATAAGTTTTCTAACAAAAAGCACATTGTCTTTTAATTCCTTAACAGCCACATTAAAGTTTTTAATCCGGGCAAAGGTTTCTGTCATTTCATTAAGTTCGTGATAGTGCGTTGCAAAAAGTGTTTTTGGCTTTGCAGGATGCTCGTGCAAATACTCGCTAATTGCCCATGCTATAGAAATACCATCATAGGTGCTTGTACCACGCCCAATTTCATCTAACAATACTAAACTTCGGTCTGATATATTATTAAGAATAGAAGCAGTTTCATTCATTTCTACCATAAACGTAGATTCACCCATAGAGATATTATCACTAGCTCCAACTCGTGTAAAAATTTTATCTACAAGTCCAATTCTGGCTTGTTCTGCTGGGACAAAGCTTCCTATTTGTGCTAGTAATACAATTAATGCCGTTTGTCTTAGGATTGCCGATTTACCAGACATGTTTGGCCCAGTAATCATTATAATCTGCTGCGATTCTCTATCGAGATAAACATCATTAGCAATATAAGCTTCACCTAATGGTAATTGTTTTTCTATAACAGGATGACGACCTTCCTTAATATCTAGCTCAAAACTGTCATCAATTTGAGGATAAGAATAGTTATTACTCTTTGCCAAGCTTGCAAAACCACAAAGGCAATCTAACTGACCAACTAATTGCGCATTTTGCTGCACCTGAATGATAAATTGATGCATCCAGCTTACCAACTCAGCAAACAACTGCTGCTCTATGGCTAAAATGCGTTCTTCGGCACCTAGTATTTTTGCTTCGTATTCTTTTAACTCTTCAGTAATGTAACGTTCTGCACTTACCAATGTTTGCTTACGCACCCACTCTTGCGGCACTTTATCTTTGTGCGTATTTCTAACTTCAATGTAATAACCAAAAACGTTATTTGATGCTATTTTCAATGAAGGAATGCCTGTACGCTCACATTCGCGCTCTAGCATTTTATCTAGATAATCTTTACCTGACTTTGATAGGCCTCTGAGCTCATCAAGCTCTTCAGAAAAACCTTCAGCAATAGTATTTCCTTTTAAGACATTAACCGGAGCTTCTTCGTTTAGCGTTTGCTTTATTTTTTCGCGAAGTAAATCACAATTATGAAGACTACTTCCAATAATTTTTAAGGCTTCATTTTCACAAGTTTCTGCAATAGATTTTATAGGAACAATTGCTTCTAAAGAGTTTTTAAGCTGAATTACTTCGCGTGGACTCACCTTAGTGGTTGCAATTTTAGAAATAAGACGTTCTATATCTCCAATATGCTTTATTTGTCCTTGCATCTTTTGAAGCGCTACATCATGCTCCAATAAATACTTAACAACTTCATGACGTTGTTTTATTTTTTCAGCATGCTTTAGTGGCAAGGCCAACCAACGCTTTAAGGTACGACCTCCCATTGCCGAAATTGTTTTGTCAATAACGTTAATTAGGGTTACTGCATTGGCATTAGTAGAATGGTATAATTCTAAATTTCTAATGGTGAATTTATCCATCCAAACGTAATCGTCTGTAGCAATTCTGGAAATGGTTGCGATATGCTCTAACTTGTTATGCCTTGTTTCACTTAAATAGTGCAACACAACACCTGAAGCAATAATACCTTCATACAAATCTTCTACTCCAAACCCTTTTAAGGTTTTAGTATTAAAATGCTTAGTTAATGTTTCGTTGGCATAATCTGCCTGAAACACCCAGTCTTCGAGATAGAAGGTATGAAAATCATTTCCAAACGTTTCACTGAAAGACTTTCTACACTTTTTTGAAATAAGCACTTCACTAGGATTAAAATTCTGAAGTAACTTATCTATATATTCTGCATCTCCTTGAGAGGTTAAAAACTCACCTGTTGAGATGTCTAAAAACGATATTCCGATGTAGGTTTTATCAAAATGAACAGCACACAAAAAGTTATTAGACTTAGAGTGTAAAATATCATCATTTAATGCCACACCAGGCGTTACCAATTCTGTAACTCCTCGCTTAACAATTTTTTTGGTTTGTTTAGGATCTTCAAGCTGATCGCAAATTGCCACACGTTCACCTGCTTTTACCAACTTCGGTAAATAAGTGTTTAAGGAATGATGTGGAAAGCCCGCTAATTCAGTTTCGCTATCGCTACCTGCACCACGTTTGGTTAAGATAATATCTAGTATTTTGGATGCTTTTACAGCATCACTACCAAAGGTTTCGTAAAAATCTCCAACTCTAAACAACAATAATGCATCAGGATACTTTGCTTTTATAGCATTGTACTGCTTCATTAATGGTGTTTCTTTTTTTGCCTTTTTAGCCAAGAGAAATGTGTATTTTTGCTTCATCCCGATTGTCACCAGGATTTGTAATTGTAAGATTGCTAATGTAGCCAAATAGCCTTATTATATAAAGCCTTTTGAGCATAAGTTATTTACAAAACACACAACATTTCAACATGCGTAAATTAAAAAATAGCGAATTAGACCGTCTCGATGTTTCTGAATTTAAAGAGGCTAAAAAATCACCTATAATTATCATTTTGGATAATATTCGTAGTTTAAATAATATCGGATCTGTTTTTAGAACGAGTGATGCTTTTTTAATAGAAAAAATTTACCTCTGTGGCATTACAGCGCAACCTCCACATAACGATATACGCAAAACCGCTTTAGGAAGTACCGAAACTGTTGATTGGGAATATGCAGAAAACACAATAGATGTTGTTACCAATTTAAAAAACGAAGGTGTAAAAATTTGTGCTATTGAACAGGCTGAGCACGCAACGATGTTAGATACATTTCAACCTCAGCCTAATACTAAATACGCATTCGTATTTGGTAATGAAGTTAGAGGTGTGGCACAAGATGTTGTAACTGCTAGTGATGAAGTTATAGAAATACCACAATTTGGCACAAAACACTCTTTAAACATCTCAGTAAGTACTGGTGTGGTTATTTGGGATGTTTTTAGCAAATTGAAGAAGATTTAAAATTATTCATTCATAAAATTATAATTATGCCAATTATTAAACCCGTTAGAAATATACACCCTCAAATATCTGAAGATTGTTTTGTTGCCGACAATGCTACTATTGTAGGCGAAGTTACCATGGGTAGTCAATGTAGTATTTGGTTTAATGCTGTTGTTAGAGGCGATGTGCATTATATAAAAATGGGAAATAAGGTGAATATACAAGATGGTGCTGTAATCCATGCAACGTATCAAAAATCACCAACTACTATTGGTAATAACGTTTCTATTGGTCATAACGCTATTGTTCATGGATGCACAATACACGACAATGTACTTATTGGTATGGGAAGCATTGTGATGGATGACTGCGTTATTGAAAGCAATAGTATTATTGCTGCTGGTGCTGTGGTAACCAAAAATACAATTGTAGAATCTGGTAGTATCTATGCTGGTGTACCTGCTAAAAAAGTAAAGGATATTAGTGAGGAATTAATCTCTGGAGAAATTGACCGTATTGCAAATAACTATGTAAAATATTCTGGCTGGTTTAAAGAATAAGAATAAGGTTAAAAATCTAAAAATGAGGCTTCAAAATTACCACCTACTAATGTATTTAAGACCTCAATATTACTGTTAGAATATAGTTTTACTGAAGATTTTTCATGACCAAAATTCAACAAATCTTGAGATTGTAAAACTGCTTTTGTTTGCTTGGCGACTGCCAATCCCGAATCTATGATTTTCACATCCTCAGGAAGCATTGTCTTTAACATTGGTATTAAGTAAGGATAATGCGTACAACCTAAAACCAAGTAGTCTATATTAGCCTTTAGCATAGGCTCTAAATAAAGTTGTAACAGATCTTTCATTTCACTTGAATTCAAGTTACCAGATTCAATTAATGGCACAATGCCTTCTCCTATCTGCTCTATCACTTTTATACCATTGGCATATAAATCCGATGTTTTGTGAAAAAGCTGACTACTAAGTGTTCCTTTAGTAGCTAAAATGCCGACCGTTTTAGTCTTTGTATTTAAAGCTGCTGGTTTAATTGCGGGCTCTATCCCAATAAAAGGCACCTCATATGATTCCCTTAAATAGGTGATTGCATTTGTCGTAGCTGTATTACATGCAACCACAATGGTTTTACAACCTTTGCTTAATAAATATTCTGTATTTTTTATTGAAAGATTCTTAATCTCTTCTTGAGTCTTATTACCATAAGGCGCATTTTTACTATCTGCTAAGTAGATTATATTTTCAGTAGGAAGCAAGGCGTGTATTTCCTTAAAAATGGAAGTACCGCCAACACCAGAGTCGAAAATACCAATTGGATAATTACTCATACTTACAAAAATAAAAAGTCGCTTAGTTAAAAGCGACTTTCAAAAGATTTTATTTAAAACTTACTTATATTTTTAAGTGAGCCTTTACATCTGCCATTAGATCTTTACCATCCGCTACGATTAACATCCCTGCGTCTAATACATACTGAAACCCTTGTGCTTTTGCTACTGCTTGGATTGCTTCGTCAGCATCTTCGAGAATTGGCTTTAACAAATCGTATTCTTTCTTACTTAAGTCTTGATTCATTTGTTGTTGATATTGTGCAAGTGCTTGCTTCATACCTTCAACTTCTTGCATACGCTTAAGATTTTCATCTTCTGTTTGTCCTTCAGCTTCAGCATTGTATTGCTTCACTTTATTCTCGATTTCTTTTAGAGAATCTTGAAATTGAGCTTGGTAAGTTTTACCTAACTTTTCGAGTTCTGCTTGTGCAGTAGCATAAGCTGGCATTGCTTTAACTAACTCTTGCTTATCAATATGTGCTACTTTACTTTGGGCAGATACAAAACTTGATGCTCCAATAAAAAGTGCTACTGTAAATAATAATGATTTTAAATGTTTACTCACGTTGATTGTATTTGTTTTTGTGAGTTTGTGAATCTTTGATTTCATTTTTTCTAAATTGTATTTGTGTGTTATAATTATTAATTATTTTCTCCTTCTTCTTTCTTAGCTTTAGCTATAGAATCCCTTCGTTTGAGTTGTTTTTCACGTTCTTCACGTGCTTTTTTTCTTTGTTCTAATATTTTTTGTTTACGAGCTTCTAATTCCTTTCTCCTACGTTCTCTGTCTTTGGCCTTAATCTCTGCAGCTGTAAGTGGTTTCTTTGTACTTACTGAATCTTTCTTAACTGTTGTTGAATCTTGCTTTTTATCATCTACTGTTTTAACAGATTTATTTGCTTGTGTGGCACTATCGTTTTCTGTTGATTTAACATTGCCTTCAGTTTTATTTCTAGCATCTAACACCCTTTGTCTGCGTTCATCAGCTTCACGTTTTTTAGCAGCTCTAATAGAATCTTGTCTTGCTCTTCTTGCTTCTAATGCTTTTTCTCGTTCTGCGCGTTTTGCTGCTAATTCTGCTTCTCTTACGGCTTTACGTTCTTCTAAAGCTTTCTGTCTTTCATCTTTCTCTTCACTTACTACAGGAACAACCTCCTCATCTTCTAACTCCTTTCGCTCCTTTTTACTTTTTGCTTGATTACGTTTCGATGTTCTTGTAATAGTTCTCAAAACTTGTTCGCTAATATCATAACGCTCTGCAGAGTAGAGCATGACAACATCAGCAGATTTATCAAAAACAAAATCGAACTTCTTTGTCTCAGCAATTTGTTGAACAGCTGCGAATATTTGATCTTGTATTGGTTCTATTAACTGACGCTTTTGAATCATTAAGTCTCCATTTGGACCAAATCGCTTTTGCTGATAATCCAATATTTCAGCCTCTTCAAAAGCAATGTCCTCCATTCGTTCTTCATAAAGCTCTTTAGTAAGAAGTACACTTTCATTTTCAAGCTCCTTTTTCTTTTGATCAATTCCGCTGAGCTTTTTCTCAATCTCAGTTTTCCATTGAAGCACTTTCTTATCTAATTGCGTTGAAGCCTCTTGATACTCTGGTACGTTTTGCAATATATATTCGGTATCTATATAACCAATTCTAACACCACGTTGTGCATTACCAATAAAGCTCGTAAGACCTATAATTGCCAATAAAAAAAGAACTTTATACTTCATCATTTTTTATTTGTGTTTTGAGACATTTTAAATTGTTTGTCAATTTTTCTGTCAGGTTTTAGTGTTACTAATCTTCAAATTTAACGAAATATATCCTTAAAAATTTTAACACCATGACGAAATACTTATTTAGCAGTTAGAAAATATCGTGCCAAAGTTAAAATTGTTGCCCAATTATGAAGTGTGTTTCCCATTTTCTTGGCGAAGTTCCATCAGGCAAATCGTCAAATGCATGACCAAAATCTATACCTAATAAACCAAAAGCTGGCATAAAGATCCTTAATCCTACACCTGCAGATCTTCTTACATTGAAAGGGTTAAAATCTCTAAAACTATTAACCGACTGACCTCCTTCTAAGAATCCTAAAGCATAAATCTTAGCTTGTGCGCCAAGTGTAATGGCATGTCGCAGTTCTAGAGAGAATTTATTGTAAATAGACCCTCCATCTGTAGTTGATAAGGATTGGTTTGGGTAACCACGTAACTGTATAATTTCCCTACCATCTAAGGCAAAATTCCCTAAACCATCACCACCAACAAAGAAACGCTCAAATGGAATAACTCCTCTGTCATTGTTATAAGCGCCTAAGAACCCAAACTCAACACTTGGTCTTAGTACTAATTTCTTTGTTAAAGCTGTATACCAATCTGCTCTAAACTTAATTTTATAAAATTCTAACCATTTAAAACGCTCTTGATCAATTTCACCAATTCTGGCAAAATCATCTGGATCTGATGGATCCAAGGCATCTCGTTCGTCTTTTAAAGCTTTATAATCTACACCATTGACTAAAGAGTATGGAAAAGAGAATTTAGCAGAAGCCGTAAAACTAGAACCTCCCGTTGGGAATATTGGATCAGTATACAGGTTATTCCTACTTAAACCTATTGTGTAAGAAAGGTTATTAGATGTACCGTCGCCAAAAGTAAATAAGCCTGTATTGTAATTACTTAAATCGTAGTTTTGGTAGCTTAAAGACTGAGAAAGCAGAAAATAGTCATCTGGCTTGGATAGCCTCGTTGACACACCTACTGTTAAACCTAAAATATTAAATCTCCTACTTTTATCTGCTCTTCTCGTTTGTTGATTAAATAAAAATTGTCTTGAATACGATACAGAAGTAGATAATTGAAATGGCTTTTTTCCTCCCAACCAAGGTTCACTAAAAGAGAAACTATACGTTTGAAAAAACTGACTAGCCTGTAACCTTAAGGCTAAACTTTGACCATCACCTCTTGGTACTGGTTTGTAGGCTTCTTTCTTAAAGATATCTTTTATAGCGAAGTTATTGAAAGACAAACCTAAAGTACCAATAAAGCCACCACCACCATAACCACCTTGTAGTTGTATTTGGCTAGAGCCTTGTTCTGCAACCTCGTATTCAATATCTAAGGTACCATCTACAGGGTTTGGATTTTTTATATTTGGAACAAGCTGCTGCGCATCAAAGAAACCTAATTGTCCAAGCTCCCTCAGAGTTCTAATAATTTGAGATTTACTATATAATTCTCCTGGACGCGTTCTTATTTCTCTGTAAATAACATGGTCATTAGTAACATCGTTTCCAACAACAGTTACATTATTAAAATAGGCTGGTTTACCTTCAGAAATGCGAATCTCCATGTCAATAACGTTACCTTCTGCACTAACCTCAACAGGATTTATTGTGGAGAACATGTAGCCACTATTTTGATATGCATTTGCTAAACTTTGCGCATCTGGATTATTTGGGTCATCTATACGCTCCCTAAGCTCTACACCATTATATGTATCGCCTTCTTTTATACCTAATAACAGTGCTAACTGCCTATCGCTGTATACTGTATTACCGACAAAATCAATTTTTCCAAAAGTATATTTTTCACCTTCCTCTACTTCAATATTTAAACTAATGTTTTTGTCATTGTTAAAGATTATTGAATCTGAGACGATTCTGGCATCTCTATATCCTTTTTCTTTATAACGGTCTACTATACTTACTAAATCTTCTCTAAAGTCTTCTTCTATATATTTTGAGCGCTTAAAGATTCGTAATGGGCTAAGACTTTTTTTCTTTGTATTCTTCATAGCCTTACGAAGCTTTTTGTCTGATAGCTTTTCGTTACCTATAAAGTTGATAGATTTTACTTTTACTTTTTGACCTCTATCTATGTTAATCTTCATGTTAACACGCTCCTTCTCTACAGAATCAATTACTTCTGTGGTTTGAATATTGACTTTAGCGTTTAAAAACCCCTTCTTTTTATACTTATTCGTAAGATAGTTTCTTGTTGTTGCGATAAGGTTTTCTGTAACTTTTACACCTGATTGCAGCTTGTTTTCGGTTATAATTTCATCCTTTTTACCTTTCTTAACCCCTTCAATTGTTAAATCTTTAAGCTCTGGTAGATCCATAAGACGAATTTCTAAATTCGCTGTTCTCCCTTCTATATTTGTCACAAAAATATCTATGCTACTAAACAGATTAGATTTCCAAAGTGTTTTTACAGCATTGGCAATTTTTTCACCTCCAATCTGAATCTCTTCATCCTTTCTTAATTTAGAATACGCTATAATAGTTTGTGGACTAAAATTGGTGTTCCCTGTAACCGTAATCTCTTTGATTAAATATTTAGCACCTTCTTGTGCTTGTGCATTACCTAAAAAAGGTATTGTAAAAAATAATACAACACCAATTAATTTTGCAAGTGACTTTGATACTTTTTTATGAGGTAAGTTGTTCGCTTGTTTTTCCAAATCTTCGTTCTCTATTTTGATAATTTATGAGCGCTTCATATAAATGTTCCTTACTGAAATCCGGCCATAAAACATCCGTAAAATATAATTCTGCATAGGCTATTTGCCAAAGTAAGAAATTACTAATTCGTTGCTCACCACTAGTGCGAATTAGTAAGTCTACATCTGGTAAATTTTGCGTGTAAAGATGCTTATTTATAATTGATTCATCAATACTTTCTGGAGAAATTATATTATTTTTAACTTTAACCGATAACTCTTTAATAACATTAACAATTTCTTCACGAGAACCGTAGCTCAAAGCCAAAGTTAATGTCATATTCGTATTATTTTTTGTCTTTTCTATAACATCTAGCAACTCTTGATGTGCTTTTTTTGGCAAATCATGTAGACAACCTATAGCTGACAACTTAATATTATTGTCTTGTAGCGTCTTAATTTCCTTCTTAAGAGACTTCACCAAAAGCTTCATAAGCGTTTGTACTTCGAGCTTTGGTCTATTCCAATTCTCTGTAGAAAAAGCATAAAGCGTAAGATTTTTTATGCCTAGCTCAGCACTCGCTTCTACCGTTTGTCTTACAGCTTTGGTTCCATTTTCATGACCTATAACACGCATTAACCCTTGTTGCTTTGCCCAACGACCGTTACCATCCATAATTATTGCAACGTGGTTAGGTAATCTTTTTTTATTTATTTTTTCTTTGAGGTTCATTTAAAATCCGCAATAACAAGGTCTTCTTCCAAAGGTGTAAGTTAATGTAATTCCTGAAAAAACATACCAATCATTACTATTTGTATTACCAAAACTGAATTGCTCTCTAAATTCATTATCAGGCACACTCCCATCTAGCTCATCAGAGAATGTATATCTGGCACCAACTTCTGCTGCCAATACTAAATGATTACTTATATTGGTTTTATAACCCAAAACCATTGGTATACCATAAGCCCAACTGCTAGTATCCTCAGATGTGTACTGACCGTTTTGAGTAAAATAATAATTATTATGATTAGCTACAGAAACACCTGTATATAAATAGGGTGTACCCTTTATACCTGTTGTATGTAAATTAAAGTCCCAAAACGTAAATTCCATCCCAGCAGATATTTCTAAAATGCTGGTATTAAATTTATAGCCTCTCTGGATTCTTCTAGGATCATCAGATTTACCATCAACACCTTCTAAATCCGAAAATATGACAGACAATCTGAATGAATGCCTTGGACTCCTATTCCATTTAAAAATTCCGCCAACAGCAAGCTGATTTGGTGATATATAATTCGTAGCACCTACGTCTCCAATAAAATTACTCCCACCGACAAACACACCAACCTCATAAATTTGAGCATTAGTGTTTTGTATAAAAAATACACTGGTAAGAACTAGGAATAAATACCTCATAAATTTTTCAAAGTTTGCAAATATAATAATTATGATTAGCCTATTACAATTTGATACAAATTGTCTTAGAGATAAACAGTATTTACAAGGTTTTATTGTATGAAAAAAGGCTTAATTACGACGGTCTTCACCCCAAAGTAGCTTTTTCCTGAGCGTATCCAAAAAGGTTTCTTCTAGCCGCTCTACCATCTTAATTGCGAAACTTGCTTTTTCTACAGTTACAATCGTCGTATTAGGTAGAGTTACAATCCTTGAATCTAAAGACATTAAAAATTGGTCTTCTCTACCGTCTACCTTAAAAGTAACTGATGTTTTATCTGGTATAATTAGAGGTCTTGCACTTAAATTATGGGGTGCAATTGGAGTCAATGCAAAATTATTTGCCTCAGGAGTTATTACAGGACCACCACAACTAAGCGAATAACCCGTAGAACCTGTCGGTGTAGATAATATAAGACCATCAGCCCAATACGAAGTTAAATACTCACCATCGAGATGAGTTTCTACAGTAATCATCGAAGTGGTATTTTTTCTACTTAAAGCTATTTCGTTAAGTGCAAAATTAGTTTCACCTATTGTATTGTTATTAGGTGATGTCGTGACACTTAATAAAGATCGCTTAGATATTTTATAATCACCATTGAAAATTTCAGAAAGTGCGGATTCTATTTCGTCTGTTTGTATAGTAGCTAAGAAACCAAGCCTACCCGTGTTAATACCCACTATTGGAATACCTAAATCTCCCACATACGTTATGGCTCTTAATATGGTTCCGTCGCCACCTATACTAACAAGCAAATCATAACTTTCATCTAATTCTGAAAAGGTGTTTAATTGAGTGTTTTTCAGAATTTCTTCTTTTTGTTGACTTAAAAAATCGTGTTCAACAAATATTTCAACACTATGTTTTAGCAACACTTCTACTAAAATCTCAAGTGCTTTTTGTGTTGAGTCTTTAGCGTAATTCTGACCGTAAATTGCAATCTTCATCATTACATATTTAGGTATTTGTCTAAATACTGCGAACGCTCTTTTAGGCTTTCTATATAAGAATCTTCTTCATGACCTGAAACAATATTATAACTGTAACGCCTAAAAGTTTGTATAATTTCGTTAAGACTGGAATTACCAATTTTTAATGTAACCTGAACAAGGTCTGACCCCATTTTAGATATAAATGCACCAAGTAGTTTTGCATCATTAGACTCTACAATCTGACTAATTTCACTAAACGAATAATCATGGATTCCTTTTTCTACGATTAAAATACCTCCAGGCTCTGCAAAAAAAGGTGTTTCGTTAAACAAATGAATAATATCATTCAACTCATAGTATCCTAAATAGGTGTTTTTTTCATCTAAAACAGGCATGATATTTGAATCATTCTGAGCGAACGCCTCAAGCACATCGAGCCAGTTAGTTGTAGACCTCACAAAGAATCCTTCAATAGTATGATTACAGTCACTTATAGCTATAGCACTATCAAAACAATGCACGTCAGTCTCTGAAATACAACCCATATACACACCTTGATTATGAATTGGCACATGAGAATACGTGAGCTGATTAAACAGCATTTGTAAATCACCAATTTTATCCGTGATATTAAGTGGTTTTATATCGTTTATAACAAAATCTTGTAACTGCATATTTAGTATTTCAATATCTCGCAAATTAATCAAAAATAACTACAAAAACCCAAGATGAGTTCTGTATTTTTGTTGTTTAAAACTTAAACAAATGACAAAATTAAGTGTTAACATTAACAAGATTGCAACACTAAGAAATAGTCGTGGTGGAGATGCACCAAATGTAGTGCAATTTGCAAAAGATGCTCAACGATTTGGTGCCGAGGGTATAACCGTTCATCCAAGACCAGATGAAAGACACATACGTTATCAAGATGTTTATGATCTTAAACCAGAAGTCACTACAGAATTTAATATTGAAGGCAACCCAATACCTAAGTTTATCGACATGGTTTTAGAAGTAAAACCTACACAAGTAACTTTGGTACCAGACGCAGAAGATGCAATAACATCTAATTCAGGTTGGGACACCGTAAAGCACAGAGATTTTTTAATTGATGTTATTAAAGAGTTTAAAAACAACGACATTAGAACATCAATCTTTGTAGATCCAGACCTTCATCAAATTGAAGGAGCTAAAGAAACAGGAACTGACAGAATTGAACTCTACACCGAAGCTTATGCTCATCAGTTTAGTTTAGGCAACAAAGAAGGCATAAAACCTTATATGGAATGTGCTGGCTTAGCAAATACCCTTGGATTAGGAATTAATGCTGGCCATGATTTATCGCTAGATAACATCAAGTATTTTAAAGAGAACATTACAGGCTTATTAGAAGTTTCTATAGGACATGCACTTATATCTGAAAGCCTTTATTTGGGAGCTAAAAATGTTATTAAAATGTATTTAGATAAACTAAAATGATTTTACACTCTAATACTATAGGCGAAGGGAAACCGTTTGTAATTCTTCATGGTTTCTTAGGCATGGGAGATAACTGGAAAACCTTGGCCAAACAATTTTCAGAATCTAACTACCAAGTACACCTGGTAGACCAACGCAATCATGGTCGTAGTTTTCATTCAGAAGACTTTGACTATGAGTTAATGGCTGAAGATTTAAAAGCGTATTGTAAGGAACACAACCTCAACGATATTGTTTTACTTGGCCACTCTATGGGAGGAAAAACAGCCATGCTTTTTGCTGCCTTATTTCCTGAACTCGTAAGTAAGCTCATAGTCGCAGATATTTCTCCACGCTACTATCCTGTGCATCACGATGCCATTTTAGAAGGCCTTAGTAGCCTAGACTTTTCCGAAACAAGAAGTCGTGGTGCTGCAGATAAGGCATTGAGCAACTATGTAAAAGATACTGGTACTCGTATGTTTCTGCTTAAAAACTTGTATTGGGTAGAAAAAGGGCAATTAGGCTTAAGAATTAATTTACCAGTACTAAAAGAAAACGTTTCAGAAGTGGGAGAAGCATTACCCATACATGCCACTTTCAATAAAGACACATTATTTCTACGAGGAGATAAATCTGAATATATTGGCGAGCAAGATGAAGCTATAATTCATCGTCATTTTCCAAATTCAGAAATTATTACAATTAAAAATGCAGGTCATTGGTTGCATGCAGAAAATCCAGAAGATTTTTATGAAGCTGTAATGAATTTTATCTAGAGTGTACAAAAGGTTTAATTTTAGAGCATATCTTGCAATTTTCAGCATCCTGTTTTTAATATATTTATTAACTATACCTTTTTATGAATCAATAAAAAAGAGTGATAGTGATTATGGAAATTTCATCAACTCTTTAATAATATACCTTGTAGATATTTTTCAGTTTCCCTCAAGACTATTTATAACTAGTAATGATTTGTACTTTACAGGAATATTAATCAATCTTTGTTTATATTCAGTAATTATTTATTTTATACTAAAGCGTATTTTTATAAAAATCTCAAAATAATTAGTTATGAATCTTTTAATAAGACTTTTAATCAATGCTCTAGCAGTTTTCATAATAGCTCATCTTTTAGGAGGTGTTGAAGTAGATGGTTACATAGGTGCCATTATCGTAGCCTTGGTTTTGGCTATTCTTAATCTCTTTGTAAAGCCAATTTTAATAATTTTCACATTGCCTGTTACCATTTTAACCTTAGGATTATTCCTTTTGGTTATCAATGCTTTGATTATTCTTTTAGCAGACAAATTAATTGATGGATTTGGTGTTAATGGATTTTGGACTGCATTAATTTTCAGTGTTCTATTATCCATTCTGCAATCCATCTTACACACCATTTTTAAAGAGCCAAAAAACGACTAAAAACCAATTGTTTAAACTATTGTAGGGTTGTGAAAAATGTTGTATTTTTGCAGCCCAATTTTAGTTACTAAGCATAATGAATATTACAAGAGAAAACATCGACGCATTAAATGCAGTTGTAAAAGTAGATATCGCAAAAGAAGATTATAGCGATAAAGTTGAGAAAATCTTATCAGATTACCGTAAGTCTGCTAACATTCCTGGATTTAGAAAAGGCCACGTTCCTATGAGCTTGGTTAAAAAACAATACGGTAAAGCTGTATTAGTTGATGAGGTAAACAAATTACTTCAAGATGCTATAGGAAAGTATTTAGTTGAAGAAAAATTAGACGTTTTAGGCAACCCATTACCAAAACCACAAGACGACCTAGACTGGGATGCTGATGCTTTTTCTTTTGAGTTTGAATTAGGTTTAGCACCAGAATTTGACGTAAAGTTAAAAGGCAAAAAAGCTATAACTCACTACAACATTGTTGCAGATGACAAAATGATTGACAACCAAGTTGAGCACATCCAAAAGCAATATGGCAAGTTAGTATCTCAAACCGAAGTAACTAAAGATTCTGAAATCACTGGAAAATTCACTAACGAAGAAGAAGGAATTGAGAATGTTGCAACTATTACTTTAGATAAATTAAAAGGAAAAACAAACCCTAAGAAGTTTATCGGAGCTAAAGTTGGTGATGTTATTGAATTAAAAACCAAAGGTCTTTTTAACGACGACCACGATTTAATGACGTTCTTAAAAGTATCTCACGATGATGCTCACGGACTAGACGTTAAAGTAAACTTTGAAGTTTCTGAGATAAACGAAAGAGAACTTGCAGACTTAGACCAAGACTTATTTGATAAACTTTTTGGCCCTAAAGCAGTAACTTCTGTAACTGAGTTAAAAGACAAGATTAAGGAAGATTCTGAAAAGCAATTTGCACAACAAGGTGACCAAAAATTATTAAACGATGTTACTGAGTACTTACTAGAAAGCACATCGTTTGACCTTCCTGTAGAATTCCTTCAAAAATGGATGCAAACAGCAGGTGAAGAACCAATGACAGAAGAGCAAGCTAAAGAAGAGTATGAAAAGTCTGAAAAAAGCATGCGCTACCAACTTATAGAAGGAAAATTAATCACAGACCACAACTTACAAGTTCAATTTGAAGAATTGAAAGCTTATGCCATGGAAATGATTAAAGGTCAGATGGCACAATTTGGTCAATTAAACCCTTCAGAAAAAGAATTAGAAGATATCGCAGCTCGTATAATGTCTAATCAAGATGAGGTAAAACGTTTATCTGAACAATTGATGAGTCAAAAATTATTAAACTTATATAAGACTGAAGCAAATATCAAAACAAAAGAAATCACTTACGATGATTTTGTTAAAGAATTCTACAGCTAAGGTTATTGAATAAATTAGTATCTTTAAGGCGTAGAACTATAGAAGTTTTACGCTTTTTTTTTAAACAAAAAAATAAATTGAAACTATAATGAATTACGGAAAAGAATTTGAAAAGTTCGCGATAAAAGATCAAGGGATTAATAGTAATTACTACGATAAGATAATTTCTAGTATGTATCCTACTAATTTAACACCAAACATTATTGAAGAGCGTCAATTAAATGCCATTGCAATGGATGTTTTCTCTCGTTTAATGATGGATCGTATTATATTTTTAGGCACAGGAGTTAACGATCAGGTTGCTAACATTATCCAGGCTCAGTTATTATTCTTACAAAGCACAGATGCTTCAAAAGATATTCAAATATATATTAACTCACCAGGCGGATCTGTATATGCTGGCTTAGGCATTTACGACACCATGCAGTTTGTAAAACCCGATGTTGCAACAATATGTACTGGTATTGCAGCTTCTATGGCAGCCGTGTTATTATGTGCTGGAGAAAAAGGAAAACGTTCTGCATTAAAGCACTCTCGTGTTATGATACACCAACCAATGAGTGGTACACAAGGACAAGTGTCTGATATGGAAATTGCTGTACGCGAAACAATAAAGGTAAAAGAAGAACTTTATAATATCATCTCTAGCCACTCAGGTAAATCTTACGAACAAGTGGAAAAAGACTCTGATAGAGATTACTGGATGAAATCTAGTGAAGCTTTAGAGTACGGAATGATTGATGAAGTTTTAGAACGCAAGTAAACAAATTATTTAGGACCAATTATTCCTAAATTAGAATTTAAATTATGGCCAAAGAAGAATTAGAATGTTCATTTTGTGGTAGGAAAAAGCCAGAAACCAATTTATTAATTGCAGGATTAGATGCACATATTTGTGATCGCTGTATAGAACAAGCCCACGGTATTGTCATAGAAGAGTCTAAGCAATCTGGGAACTCAGAACTTAGCTCTGAATTAATGCTAAGAAAGCCTAAAGAAATCAAAGCATTCTTAGACGAATATATCATTGGACAAGAATTTACAAAACGTGTAATGTCTGTAGCGGTTTACAACCACTACAAGCGTTTATTACAACCACCATCTGACGACGATATCGAAATACAAAAGAGCAACATTATCATGGTTGGTCAAACTGGTACAGGAAAAACCTTAATGGCCAAAACCGTTGCACGTATGCTTAATGTTCCTTTAGCTATTGTAGATGCAACTGTATTAACGGAAGCAGGTTATGTTGGAGAAGATGTAGAAAGTATATTAACACGTTTACTACAAGCTGCAGACTACAATTTAGAGAAAGCGCAACGCGGTATCGTTTTTATAGATGAAATAGATAAGATTGCTCGTAAAAGCGATAATCCATCAATAACAAGAGACGTATCTGGTGAAGGTGTACAGCAAGCACTTCTAAAATTATTAGAAGGCACAGTTGTTAATGTTCCGCCAAAAGGTGGCCGTAAACATCCAGACCAAAAGTTTATAGAAGTTAACACTGAGCATATCTTATTTATTGCAGGCGGTGCTTTTGATGGTATTGAGCGCGTAATTACTAAGCGTCTTAACATGCAAGCCATTGGTTATAGCTCTATAAAAGATGATAATGTAGATGACGATAACATTCTTCAATATATTATTCCAAAGGATTTAAAAGACTTTGGATTAATTCCTGAAATTATTGGTCGTTTACCTGTATTAACACACATGGATCCGTTAGATGCTAATACACTAAGAGCGATATTAACAGAACCTAAAAATGCCATTATCAAACAATACAAAAAGTTGTTTGCGATGGATGAAGTTGAATTTTCTATTACAGACGGAGCATTAGACTATATCGTAGAAAAAGCAATAGAATACAAACTTGGTGCACGTGGTTTACGTTCGCTATGCGAAGAAATATTAACCGAAGCCATGTTTGATTTACCAGGCTCTGGCGAAACAAAACTAAATGTAACTAAGGCTTACGCAGAAGACCGATTAAACAAATCTACTTTGAAGAAGTTAAAGGCTGTATCTTAATTACTAAAAAGAGCTATAAAAAAAGAAACCACAATTTTAAAATTGTGGTTTTTTTTATTGTTGGGATTGATTAATAAATATTGCAGGCAATATGTTATATGTAAAATTAATTAGGGTATAAATAAATAGCACATTTATTTACTGCTAATATAGTGTCATCATTCGAAGTGAAAATCTTTTTGTCAAGATTTTGGTTAAAGTCGTTTTAAAACTCGTTGTATGAAAATTACATGATAATTTTAACGATGAACGACAACACGATAATTAAACCTGCTTATTTAATTGCAATAACTCTTCTATATAATCTCTAGAATTTGATAAACGAGGTACTTTATGCTGACCTCCAAGCTTATCGTTTTCCTTTAACCAATCGTAAAACAAGTTGGTACGTGCACAATGAATTGTTGGCTTATTTAAAGTCATATTATTATAGCGCTTAGCTTCATAATCAGAGTTGAGTGCTTTTAGAGCATTATCAAATAACTCTTCAAAATAAGACATGTTTTTTGGCGGTGTTTTAAACTCTATAATCCACTCATGTGCTCCTTTTTCCCTTCCACTCATAAAAATTGGAGCTGCTGTATAATCTACAATTTCTGCTTCCGTTCTTTTACAAACTTTCTTTAGTGCGTCTTCTGCATTTTCAATAATTAGCTCTTCGCCAAAAGCGTTAATGTGATGCTTTGTTCTGCCAGACACCTTAATTCTATGTGGCTTCAAGCTCACAAATCTAATAGTATCACCAATTTTATAGCGCCAAAGACCTGCATTTGTTGTGATAACAACAGCATAATTTTTCCCTAACTCCACCTCGCTAAGCGGAATCACTTTTTGATCTTTTGTGCCGTAGGTATCCATAGGTATGAACTCATAAAATATTCCGTAGTCCAACATCAGTAATAGTTCACCAGAATAATTCTGATCTTGTATGGCAAAGAACCCTTCAGAAGCATTATAAATTTCATAATACTTAAATTCCTTTTTTGGCAAAATTGCTCTATACTGTTCTATGTACGGATTGAAACTGACTCCTCCGTGAAAGTACACTTCGAGGTTTGGCCAAATATCAAAGAGGTTATCTTTTCCAGTTTTTTCTAGTACGTTATTAAGTAACACTAACATCCATGATGGTACACCTGCTAAACTTGTTACATTTTCTTCTATGGTCTCCTCTACAATGGCTTGCATTTTGGCTTCCCACTCACTCATTAAAGACACTTTACTACTAGGTGTACTGCTAAACTCTGCCCAAAATGGCATATTATCGATAAGAATAGCGCTAAGGTCCCCAAAAACAGTTCCATTTTCTTTATAAAGCTCCTTGCTTCCGCCTAGGCGAAGACTTTTGCCAGTAAAAAGCTGTGCATTTTCGTTATTGTTAAGATACATACACAACAAGTCTTTGCTTGCTGCATAATGGCAATCTTCCAAGGACTCAGTACTTACAGGAATAAATTTACTCTTAGAGTTGGTTGTTCCGCTAGATTTTGCAAACCATTTTATTGGTCTAGGCCAAAAAATATTTTGTTCTCCTTGGCGAGAACGCTCTATCATAGGCTGAACATCTTCGTAGCTGACCAAAGGTAAACGTTCGTTAAACTCCCTATAGGTTTTTATAGATGCAAAATCATAGGTCTTACCAATCTCTGTATCCTTGGCAAACTTTAACAGACTAAAAAGTAATTCGTTTTGTACTTCGTTTGGGTATTTTAAAAACAAATCTATTTGATGAAATCGTTTTTTTAAAAACCACGAAGCAATAGAATTTACGATAGGAATTGGCATGGATTGGTTATCTTTAACCGTTAAACGGTATTAGGCTATTATAAGTTTATTTTCAGATTTAATTTCTTGAAAATCCAAAAGCTAAATTTAATAAATTTCTTTTATGATTTATACAGGTGTTCTCACTAAAATGCAGACTGAATTTATAGAACCAATTCAATATTATTTGGTGTTTGAGAGTGATTTTATTCACATGAATCAACTCATTAACAAAACTATTGAAATTAAACATGTTGGGTATCAGTGTCTGAGTTGTGGGCTAGACAAGCCTATTTACAGACAAGGCTTTTGTAAGAGTTGTTTTTTTGATAAACCTATTGCTGGTGATTGGATAATGCGACCTGAACTAAGCACAGCACATTTAGGCAAAGAAGATAGAGATTTAGAATATGAAAAAAAGGTACAACTACAACCACATATCGTATACCTTGCTAACTCTAGCAATGTTAAGGTTGGTGTTACCAGAAAAAGCCAAGTACCAACGCGTTGGATAGATCAAGGTGCTCATGAAGCTATTGAAATTGTTGAAGTACCAAACCGCTATTTGGCTGGTATTACAGAAGTCGCTTTAAAAGACCATGTTGCAGATAAAACCAATTGGCGAAAAATGCTTAGAAATGATAATGCAGATGAAGATTTAACTGAATGGAGACAACGTTTAAAAACTTATATCCCTGAAGAAGTTAAAGATTACTTTATAGAAAATAATACTGAGACCCATCTTAATTTTCCGGTAGAACACTATCCTGAAAAACCTAAGAGTTTAAATATACAAAAGCGAGTTATTTACTCTGGAAAACTTGTTGGTATCAAAGGACAATACCTCATTTTTGAAGATGATACCGTATTTAACATAAGAGCTAACGAAGGCCTTGTAGTAAACTTAAGCGTTCTGTAAAACAGATTGTTAGGATTGCGTTAAAATTATTTTTGTTTAATTTTTTATTATTAATTTTAAACAAAAAAGATGAAGCAGTCACCATTTATTTACATTGCAATCACTACGATACTTTTAATTACCATCACAATTATGTGCGCCATGGATTTCCCTTTTAATTGGGTATTCTATCTTACGGTCATAGGTCAAATTTTAGTTGTTGTCATGGTATATAAAGTATTGACAGACAATTACTCTACAGACAAAACTTTTGAGCATTTTTATGAAGACCGTCCAATTGAACCGATAGAAGTTAGAGCAGAAAATGAAAATTTTAGATAATCTCTTTTATTTGATTATGGCAATGAAAAAAGAGCAACAATAATTTGTTGCTCTCTTAATATCTTAAAATAAAAAGCTAGAGACTTAGATGTTTTCTGCGTCTCTTAAACTCTGAATATATTCTGCTTTTTGAATCTCTCTTCTTCTCTTAACAGATGGTTTAGTGAAATAACGAGACTCTCTTAAGTTTTGCATAATCTGTACATTTCTGTGCTTACGCTTGTAACGCTTAAGAGCTCTTTCTATATTCTCTCCTTCTTTAATTTCGATTTTAATCATCTATCGCTAGTTTTTTATTATCTATATCTTGCAAATGGTCGGCAAATATAGGCTAACTATTTGAAAATAAAAAATTATTTTTCTAATAATAAAGAAAATAATATTTAAAACTTTTAATCAGACATGTAAGCCATTTATTTTAATGAAAAACAACACTTTAACTACCCTAAATAGGTCTTCAGGATTTTACTCTTACTTGCATGTCGCAATCTTCTTATTCCTTTTTCTCTTATTTGTCTTACGCGCTCTCTGGTAAGGTCATAGATACTGCCTATTTCTTCTAAAGTCATTGGTGGCTGATTACCGATACCAAAATTAAGTCTAATAACATCACTTTCTTTCTGAGTCAATGTGTCCAACGCACGCTCTATTTCTGTATTAAGAGAAGCTAACATTAAATCCTTGTCTGGTCTTGGAGATTCGCTCTCGCTTACAACATCATAAAGACTAAAAGTTTCGCCTTCTTTTAGTGGTGCATCCATAGATAAATGACGCCCAGAATTTTTCATAGACTGTTTTACCTCTCGAGTACTTATATCTAACTCTCTTGCTATTTCTTCAGCATTTGGTGGTCTCTGATGTATTTGCTCTAAGTGCGAAAAAGTCTTGTTTATTTTATTTATAGTACCAATCTTATTTAATGGTAAACGTACAATACGAGATTGCTCAGCTAAGGCTTGAAGTATAGCTTGTCTTATCCACCAAACAGCATAAGAAATAAACTTAAAACCTCTCGTCTCATCGAAACGTTTTGCAGCTTTTACTAAACCTGCATTACCTTCATTAATTAAATCTGGAAGTTTTAATCCTTGATTTTGATATTGCTTTGCTACCGAAACTACAAATCTTAAGTTAGCTGTAGTCAACTTATCTAAAGCTTCTTGATCTCCTTTTTTGATACGTTGCGCCAATTCTACTTCTTCATCTGCCGTAATCAAAGGTATTTTACTTATGTCTTGTAAATATTTGTCTAGGGATTTGTCTTCTCTGTTAGTTACCTGCTTGGTAATCTTAAGTTGCCTCATGTAGTATTCTAAAATTTTGTGAACCTACAGTATAATCAAATAATCTAGATAGACAAGCTTTTTGAGGAATAATTAACAGAAACGGGGCAAAAAATGGTGATTTTCACCAAAAATCAGTCATTTTTAATAGAATCCTGTGCTTTTTTGTCCTTTTTGTTCTTTTTTCCACCTAGAATATTTCCTAGCACATTCCCAACACTTTCTTTTATGGCATCTTTAGGATCTTTCTTGGTACTATCTGTTTTAACAGTGGTTGAATCTGTTTTTGTGCTATTATTTCCACCTAAAACATTACCTAGAAGATCGTTGATTTTATCCTTACCCTTACCAATCAATTTTTGCTTTTGAATTTCTACTAACTGTTTAGTTAAATTAGAAACACCACTTGTTAAATCTGTTGTAATTGCTGGGCTAGAAAATGTACCTCCAATATTTGCTGTGACAGGAATTGAGATTTTATTAACCTCACCATCATTAATTTGTCCAATTAACCGGTTAACATCACTACCCAAATATTTGGCAGGTACTTGCAACACTGCACTATAATTCATTGCATTTGAAAAACTATGCGAACCGGAAACCTCAATTGGTATGTCCTTATATTTTAGGGTGAACGGTTTTACGCTAACCTGACCGTTTTCAAAACTCAATTTTGTTTTAATATCTTTTTGAAGCTGATTAAAGTCTATAAAATCTAATTTACTATCTAAACCAGACAGTAAAGGACTTTTACTAACATCTACATTAGAGGTTAATATTTCTGCCAATGCATTACCTGAAATAGTAGCTAAATCTGGAGAAAAATTTTCATCTAAAAGACCACTCACATCAATGGTAGAATTCAATTTTCCTTGCACTACTTTCGCTATTGGAGCCAAGGCCTGAAGCATCCCCAAATCTTTGAATGATTGTGAAATATCAAACTGCTGCATTGCCAGTTTCATATCAAATTTTGGCTTCGCTTCTTTTGTATTTACATTACCTGAAATACCTAACTGACCATTGAATAAATCTGTAGTCATATTGCTTAAATTGGCATTCTGGTCTTTGATAGATAGTTGTCCTTTGACGTTTTTTAAATTCAGGTTATCATAAATAACAGTTTTAGCATTTGCTGTTATGGTACAATCTAAAAAATCTGGAATCTTGAGGGACTCTGAATCTGAAGTTGTTTTATTTGATGTTTCTGAAGCAGACTCATCTTCTACCATAAAGTCTGAAATTGCAAACGTATTAGAATTTACATTGAAATTTCCTTGTAGCTTCTTGTCACTCAATAAAAATCCAAGAAGGTTATTAATGGTTCCTGTTGCCGAAAAATCACTTTTACCTGTCTGTGCATCAAAACTGTTAAGACTTACCGTACCAGGCTTAAATGTAAGATTTGCTTTATTTATTTGAATAGGGTTTACAATATCTTCCGAGGAAAACACGAAATCAGAAATAGACACGCTACCATTATTTTTTATTCTCTGATATGCGTTGGTATCAATAGCCTCCATATCAAAAGAGGTGTTGAGTTTTCCTTTTAGTATTCCACTTAACTGATTTTCTAATTCTAAAGGATATGCTTTGGTTACATTAGCCAAATTTAAAACTCCATCTAAGTTAGCACTCACCAACATATTACCTGTAAGGTTTTTTATGTGAGCTTCAGACTTAAACACATCTTCATCTATCTTAAAATCTAACTGATCTAAATCTACATAGGTGTCATCAGCATTTCCTGTTGTATTCTTTACCGATGCATTAATCATAATATTTCTAACGCTTTTTGGTAGATCTGGATATTTAAATGATGCGTTATCAGACTTCATATTAATATCTAATGTTGGTATGGTTTCTTCAGACACTAAACCTTTTATAACACCATTAACCGTGAAATTTCCTGTGGTATTTACATTTTCAATATTCTTGGCATAAGCTTCTGGTATTACCGCTAAAAAGTCTTTAAATGATGATTCTGGATTTTTAAATGTAATATCAATCTGCTGCCCTTCTTCTACAATTTGCACAAACCCTTCAAACTCTAATGGCAATGCATTAATAAAGCCTTTATTTTCTTTGAAGGTGTATTTGTTTTGCTCTAAATCCATTCCGATTAAAGCATCTAATTTTATACTATTATTACTCAAATATTGCGTGCTATCTATAGACATGCTAATTTTTGCTGCGGTTTTGGTATCTAATTCAGAGGTTTCACCAGAAAAAATACCTTTACCATTATGCTTAATTTCGGTAGCATACAACTTGGTATTAGTACCCTCATCTATATAAGTAAAAGCACTATTATTCAGTTCATAGTTTTGAATATCAAAGCTAAAACCAGAAGATTGTTCTTCAGATTCAGATGCTGTTGAAGCGTCTTCATCTTGTTTTACAATATCATAATTTGTAGTTCCGTTTTTATTGGTTTTTAGGGTTAATAACAGTTCATCTGCTATAATTTCATTAACCATCAACGGTTCGTCAGCGCCTTTAAACAATTCGCCTATTGGCATTTCAAAAGACAAGGCTTTTGCTGTTGCCAACGTTTCATCCTTAAAAGGTGCTCTATTTACAATTTTAAGATTCTCTACACTAACTTCTGCACTAGGAAAACTAGAAATTAGGCTTAAACTAACATCATCAAAACTTAAATCTGCATCTAAATTTTCATCCGCATAATTCTGCACAATCGCATCTATTTTAGACTCTAAAACAAATGGTACTGCAATAAGAACGGCAATAAATATTAGTAAAATGATTCCGACAATCTTTAAAAATTTCTTCATGGTTATAGTGTATAGCTTTATTTATAATACGCAAAGTTGCGGAGAATAGTTGTGCTTTTAAGAAACTTTAGCAAGACTTTAATGATTTAATAACAGTTAGATGAGATCAATCTCTTCGTTAACCTTGAGCTTAAATCGTTTTCTAAAAAGAAAGACACCTAAATACAAGAATGGGGTGTCAAAAAATGCCACTAAGACTTTAAATAAAAATCCACTAATCAATAATCCTTTGAAGCTAGACCATGGCAAAACTTCAAAATAGCATAACAAACTTATTATTGATAATGTATCTACAAACTGTGAGATCCAAGTAGAAAAATTGTTACGCAACCAGAGATGTTTTCCTTTTGTTAAGTTTTTCCAGAAATGATAAATTCTAATATCTACAAATTGAGCAAACAAGTACGCAAACATGCTAGAACCAACTGCTATAATGGTTTTGCTAAATACAAATTTGAAGGTTTCATCATTTAATGGTGAATTATCTAATGCTGGCACACTGTCTGCCGCCAAAATAATACCAACCGAGAATAAGGACGCAAAAATGCCTGCCACAACAACATCATTAGCACGCTTCTTACCATAAATCTCACTAATTAAATCGGTAATTAAAAATGTAATTGGATAAGGCAGGATACCTACCGAAATTTCGAACAATTTGCTACCAAAAACTTCAACATCTACAGGATACCAGTAAAAAAACTTCTGAAAAATAAGGTTAGACACCACCAAAGAGGTTATAAAAAGACTTCCGAGTAAAAGGTAGATGCGTTGGGCTAAAAGTTTGTCTTTTAATGACATTAAAAATGGTTAATAAATTGTTGTAGTAAAGATAAACTATTAATTTTTGTTTTAGTTATTTTGCTAATTCCATGACGGCAAGCAAAACGGTTTACATAGCATTAGGAAGTAACAAAGGTAATAAGTTAGAACACTTGCAATTGGCCATTGACGCTATTTTTGAAAGAGCTGGTACAATCCGTAAAATTTCTAAAGTCTATGAAACTCCCGCCTTAGGTTTTGAAGGTGATAATTTCTATAATGCTTGCATTAAGATTGAAACCGAATTAAAACCTAAAAAACTACTACGAACACTCAAGCAAATTGAAGCTGATTTAGGCAGAACTACCAAAAAGTCTGACACTTATGAGTCTCGTGAGATTGATTTAGATATTTTGTTCTATGGAGATGAAACCTTTAAAGACATTACTTTAGAAATTCCACATCCTCATTTACATAAACGTAAATTTGTTTTACAACCACTTTGTGATATCGCTAAAGACATAGAACACCCTACTTTAAACAAAAAAGTATCGGATTTATCAGAAGAATGTGATGACAACTCTGAAATTGAACCTATAAAAATTTGGCTTAAAAACCCAATGAAGCGTTTTAATTTTGGCAACTATAATTTTATAGCTATTGAAGGTAATATTGGTGCAGGCAAAACCAGTTTATCAAACAAAATAGCACAAGATTTTAATGCTAAATTGATATTAGAACGTTTTGCTGACAATCCGTTTTTACCAAAATTTTACAAAGAACCAGAGCGTTATGCTTTTACGCTAGAAATGTCTTTTTTGGCAGATCGTTACCAACAAATTAGTGACGATTTATCTCAGCTAGATCTCTTTAAAGATTTTATGGTAAGCGATTACGATGTACACAAATCACTGATATTTTCTAAAGTCACCTTAGCCGAAGATGAGTTTAGATTATACAGAAAATTATTTTACCAAGTCTATAAAGATATTGCCAGACCAGATTTATACATCTACCTCTACCAAAATACCGAACGTTTACAAGCCAACATAAAAAAGCGTGGTCGTAAATACGAAAAGGAAATACAAGACGACTATCTTGAAAAAATAAATGCAGGCTATCTCAACTTTTTACGAAACCAAACCGAGCTGAACGTAAAAATTATTGACATTTCTGATAAGGATTTTGTGAAAAATCGTGAAGATTATTTGTGGTTGCTGAATGAGATAAACTCTTAATTTATGTCATCCTGAAATCGTTTCAGAATCTAATATTATAATATAAATAACGACGTAACGATTTGGCTATTATCATCTAAAATTACCTCATTTAGTATTTTAAATTCTTTAACCTTGAAATTAAAAGGCTCTGCTAACACATCTACACCGCTATGATGTTTTAATCGGTTTTGGCTATTGGCTATAATATCAATATTCGGTATAAATTCCCCAACAGGAATATGTTCTGTTAGTATGATATATTCATAAACACTTAATTTGTCTAAAATTTGTTGAATCTCTTGGTTAGACAAATGCTGAAGCACTTGCCTAATAATTACACAATCTGCTCTTGGTAAATCATCTTTAGCGATATCCAGACATTTGAAGATTAAATGGCCTGCTTTAAATAATTGCTGGTTTCTTTCTATTAAACCTTCTACGATATCTATAGCAACATATGCTTTTGTAAACGGAACGAGGGTTTTGCCAACATTAAAATCTCCACAACCCAAATCACAAACCGAAAGTTGATTATCATGGGATTTTAAAAAATCGGTTACACTATCAATATAAGGTTGAATAATTTTAGGATTGTGAGAACCTTCACCTGAGTAGAAATCTGAATCGTTTCCTCCCCAAAAATGCTGCTCATAAATCTGCTCCATAACCGCTTTGGTTGGCCATGGTGTTTTATGTTTTTTAGAGGTCATTATTTAAAATAAGCCAACAATTCAGCCTTTTTAGATGCAGATACCATAATTTCTTTACCGTTACTTAGAATAACGCTTCCTCCTTTTCCTTTTACATACTTTACCACTTCATTTACATTGACTAAATAACTTTTATGCACTCTGGCGAAGTTACCGTCTTTTAGACTTTCTTCAATATATTTTAAAGTCTTACTTACCAGCTTTTTCTTGTTGTTGTTTAGGTAGATTTCGGTGTAGTTATCGTCAGCTTTGCAATACATAATGTCTGCTGTTTCTATAACTTCAAAACCATCTTGTTGTGGCAAAGTTATTTTTCCATTTACAGCATTGGTTTTTGGCACCAACACTTGGTCTTGTAGTGCTTCTTCTTTAGATTTTATTTCTGTGACATAATCAACCGCTTTTATAAGTTCGTCAATAGAAATTGGCTTCATTAAATAGTACGATGCATGTGCATTTAAAGCCTCTATTGCATAATGATTATAGGCTGTAACAAAAATGGTTTCAAAATCTATATGACCAACTTTATCTAATAAATCGAACGCATTGCCATATGGCATTTCTACATCTAAAAAGACTACATCCAAGTCATTATTTCTAATCAGCACCAAAGCTTCTTCTACATTAGCAGCTTCGCCTACAATTGAAATATTTGGGCAGTATTTGTTGAGATAATTTCGCAGAATAGCTCTACTGGTTTCTTCGTCCTCTACTAGTATTGTGTTTAGTTTCATAATTATATTGCTAATATTTCTTCTAACCAACTCTGTGCAAGTGCTAATTCCTTAGTAATGTCAACTTCTTTGCTTTCTTCGAAAGAAATTGATTCTAAATCTTTTTCATAATCAAAATCTTCTACACTATTAATCTTTAATCTTTTTTTGTAAATGTTCCCTATTTTAAAATTTTTATAATAAATGTTTTTTTCAAAAACCTCACAACAAGGATCTGAGTCTTTCCTTTTTCCTTTATAAATCAATGGCGAAATACCCTTAAACTTTTCCATTATAATACTGTCATTCAACAAATAAAATTCTTGACTTACATTAAAATTGCTTTCTACATTTAATTCAATTGTAATTTTTTGAATATTGGTAGTTTGATTTTTTGAATAAATACTAATCAGATATTCATTATCATTCTCTTTTAATGTTTTTAATTTTCTAGTTGATCCCTTTTTATTGTATTCATCAATTTGTTTGATAATTTTTCTTTGCCAATCATCTTTGTGAATATCAGTATCACTTTGACAGCAGAGCATCAAACTAAATACAAACAGTAATATTGTCTTTATTATTTTCATTTCTAATCCTTCTTTAAAGTCACCACAACTTTGGTACCTGCATCTTCAGATTGTTGATAATCTTCAATCGTTACATCAACCTTGTCTTTGTACATTTCATTTAAAATTGCCACACGTTTCTTGATGTTGTTCATGCCTTTAGAGTTTTGCTTTTTCTGATTCTCGGTCTTCATTTGTTTAGAGCGTGTTCTACCAATTCCATCATCTGAAATGGTAATTGTAATTTCGTCTTTTGACTTTGGTTTTATAGAAATGTTTAGATGTCCTTTTTCTTTTTTGTAACGTAAGCCATGCCATACCGCATTTTCGATATAAGGCTGTAGCAGCATTGGTGGAATTTGAAATTCCTCAACATTTACAGTTTCGTCTACATCTATAGAATAATCAAACTTATCTTGAAATCTAAAATGTTCTAGTTTAGTGTACAATTGAAGTAATTCGATTTCCTTTTTTAGTGGAATAAAATCTTCTTCACTATTCTCTAAAACAGCACGCATTAACTGTGAAAAATCTGATAGATATTTATTTGCTGTGCGCTCGTCATTAGTGGCAATAAAACTATTTACCGAGTTTAAGGCATTAAAAATAAAGTGTGGATTCATCTGGCTTCTAAGCGACTTTAATGCCAAAAGATTATTTGCTAAACGTTGTTGCTTAATGTATTTATACATTAAAAATCCTGTGATTAGAAACAACACCAATCCGCCTAGCAAAGAATAAATTATTAACTGCTGACGCTTGTTCCGCTCTTGGGTAAGCTCGTACTTGCTTTTGGATAAGGCTCTATCGCTTTCTAAAGATGTAATTCTGTTTTGTTGTTCGGCTATATTTCTGCTAAAACGAGCTGCTTGGGATATTTCTTGAACCTTCTTAGCATACAATTCGTCAACAGTGTTTTTATATTCATTTAGCCATTTAAGCCCTTCTTCTGCATCACCAGCATCAATTAAAGCTTCAGACAGTTTTCTGGTCGCATCTTTTTTTACATCCAAGTCTTCCTTTTTATCAGCTTCTTCAATACTCTTTTTAAATGATGGAATGGCATTGTCCAAATCATTATTTAGCAAATAAGCATTACCTAATTTATAATTTTGCTTTTGTGATGTTAACGGACTCTCATTAGGTAATACAGAGTCTTTTTCTATGTCTTCAAGTGTTTCCAGAACATCTTTTCTTATTTGAATTTCACTATCATAATCACGATTTAAACTATTGAATTCTGCAACTTTAACCTGCTCCTCAACAGCACGTTTTTTGTTTTCTTTTTTTGCTAACTTAAGTGAATTGCTATAGAAACCCTTTGCTTTTTCAACTTCACCTTTTGCATTATACGCTTGTGCAATTTTTGAGTTTAAATCTGTAACCTTTGGAGCTATTAAGTGTTTCTTTGCAATCTCTAATCCCTTTTCATAAGAGCTTATGGCTTCTTGAGTATTTTTTAATTTTAAGTAAGCATCACCTAAACCTTCGTACAACACTGTTTTTTCGTAATTAGACAAGTCTTTTTCATTAAGGCTTTTATAAGTATCTATACTTTTTTGATACTCTTCATTCTTAGTATAGGCATCAGCTAATTTGAGTTTAGCAGAAGCCATTTCAAAATTCTGAAGACTAACTTTGTAGGCAGATATAGCAAGGTCATACTGCTTCCAGTAAACATAAATATCTCCCAAAAGCTCATGTGCCTCTGCACTTTGTCTTGATGACACATTATAATTAAGTGCATCGCCAATAAATTTTATACTCTTTGCGGCATCTTTCTTTAAGTACGCATCTGCTGAATCAATCATTTGGTTAAATTGCCTTACAACATCATCTGATCTAGCACTTTTATAACGTCCTTTGTTTTGTTCTTCTACCAATATGGTAATCCGTTCATCACTTAAAACAGTGTAACGTACAGTTTCAAAATCATCATGCATTACGGTAAGCTCATCGCCTACTCTTGCTTTAACAACAAATTTCCCAAAGATATCTGTACGCGTATACCTACCATTATTCACTTGAATACTTACATCATCTATTGGCTCTCTTGTGTCTTTTAAATAGACCGAACCTCGTACTGTAAAAAACGCTTCGTCATTTTTATTTTGAGTACGATTACTCTGCCCAAAACTCAAAAGTGTAAATAGGAAGAAAAATATAAGATTATATGTATGACTAATTTTTATCAAAATAAGGTATTAACAGGACTAACTTACATACTTTATTTGGTACCAAAAAATGGGTACTTCAATTTTATAGTCTTTTATGTAGAAAAATATTAGGGTTAACTCATTTAAGATTTCACTTCACTCATTGACTAGCCTCCTTTACTCATTCTAGATTTTAATTTCTCTTTTTTCAGCAGAGTTTTACTGCTCATTAATCAAAATAAATTCAAAATGAAAAAATTTAATCTGGCAGTTCTGCTTCTCTTTTTATGGGCTAACTCTATAACTGCACAACACAAAGGAAACTACAACCAAATTACACAAGACATTTCTAGACAAAACATTTTAACCTCAGGAAATGCCAACATTTACAACCCAACGGTTCAGCATCAGATGAACAAAACGCTTCATCCAAGTGATGTGCTTATCATAGATGTAAAAGCATTACAAAATGTGAGCGCTTCAACGTACACAGCCATTTTCAATTTATCTCAAATTGGTGAAACCGCTGAATCTACTAATGCGCTCATGAAAGAACGTATAGACAACATTAAAACCAGATTAAACACTTTCGGAATTACTGAAAAAGACTTTGCTATTGATGTTATTTCCTTCGTACCTGTGTACGAGGTGGAAATTACCAAAAAGCTGTTCAGCAAAACATATACTGAAGTACCAAAAGGTTTTGAATTGCAACAAAACATTCATATTCAATTTACTAAAACCAGTCAATTTGAAGGTATCTTGGAAGCTTGCGCCAAGAGTGAAGTTTACAACTTAGTTAAGGTTGATTATTTTATTGAAAATATTCAGGAAGTTTATAAAAATCTTCAAGACCAATTATTGAAAATCATTGCAGATAAAAAAGCGTATTATACGACACTAGGTTTTGACATGGCTAACTACGACGTTAAAATTGCAGATGATAAGTACTGTTATTTTCCAAAAGATTTCTACCAAAGTTACCAAGCCTATAACAGTGTTTCTTTTGAAGCTTTAAAAACCAACAAAGGTGTCACTAGCGCCAAAAAGCAAACGTCTTATTATTACCAACCACTTACCTATGAGCAGTATGATATTGTGGTAAATCCATCAATATTAGAACCTGTTGTTCAAATAGGGATGAACATAAAACTTTTCTACACTCCAAAACCTAAAGAGCAAAAACCACAAACTATTACAAAAACCGAAATTGACCATAAATACTATGTGATTTCGCCTAATGGCACTATAGATGTAAAAGAATTAAACACAAAAAATTAATAACTATGAAAGCAATGACAAAACCATTTGCTGTAATGATGGGAATACTATCCCTTACTGCTTGCAATGCAAACACAAAACAAAATCAGCAAGATCTCGCTATCAATCAAACAGTGATTGAAACGAATTTAAAAATCGACAAACCAGAAATTAAAGTCGCATTATTACTAGACACGAGTAATAGTATGGATGGCCTAATTGACCAAGCTAAGGCGCAATTATGGGAAATTGTAAACGAACTTTCTTATGCCAAATGCGAGGAGCAAAACCCTAATCTTAAAATTGCGCTTTATGAATATGGTAACGACAACCTCAATGCCGATGAAGGGTATTTAAGACAAGTACTTGCTTTTAGTGATGATTTGGATGAAATATCAAAATCCCTTTTCTCATTAACTACTAAAGGCGGTAATGAGTACTGTGGCAAAGTAATTAAAACAGCTTTAGATCAACTTAATTGGGGAGATAAGAAAGAGGACTTAAAATTGATTTTTATAGCAGGAAATGAACCTTACACGCAAGGTACTGTTAGTTACAAAGAAGCCTCTAAACTTGCACATCAGAAAGACGTAACCGTTAACACTATTTTTTGTGGTGACTATAATCAAGGGATTTCAGGTTTTTGGAAGGATGGTGCAGATCTAACTCATGGCGATTACATGGCTATTAACCATAACAAAGCAACAATACATGTAGCATCGCCTTACGATGATAAAATTTTAGAACTCAATGAGAAACTAAACAAAACGTATATCGCTTATGGATACTTAGGAAGACAAAAAATGGAAACGCAGGCAGAACAAGATCTAAATGCTATGAGTTATAACAAAGCTAATGCCGTAAGCAGAACCGTGAGTAAAAGCTCTAGACTTTATAAAAATAGCTCGTGGGATTTAGTTGATGCAGAAAAAGAAGCTGATTTTTCTTATGAAGATTTAGATGAAAAACAATTACCTGAAGAATTAAAAGAAAAATCTAAAGATGAAATAAAATCTTATGTTGAAAAGAAAAGAGTTGAGCGCGAAAAGCTTCAAAAAGAAATAGCAGAATTAAATGTGAAACGTAAAACATACATCGCTAAAAATTCGGACGATAAAAAAAATGGTTTAGAAAATGCCATGGTAAACGCTATAAAAACCCAAGCTAAAAAGAAAAACTATGTCTGGGAATAGCACATAACAAAAAAGGCTCGGTTTTTAATCGAGCCTTTTTTGTTTTAGTTAATTAATTGCTGGACAATTACACTCAAACTTCTCTCGCTTACAATTAAAGTTGTATCCTAGAGTTATTTGATGAAAACCGCCTGTATTAAAGTTTACTGTATTTGCCTGGTATGAATATGTGTAAGCAAACACAAAATTATTATAATCTACACCAATAAAAGGCGTAAAATATTGTAGTTTTTGACTGCTTACTCCAGAACCGTCTACAAACTCAGCACCATCTAAACTACGTCTATAAGATAATCCACCCCAAATTTTACCAAAATCCATTTCTCGATAAACCTTAGCGTTAACATCTATTGAAGATTCTTCAGTAGCATCTCTATACATGTACATTATTGAAGGTTCATAGCTCCAATCGCTTCCATATTTACTAAACGTATAACCTGTAGAAAATAAGTACGTTCTTAAATTTCTAAATTCCCACTGATCTCCATTTCGGTTCCAGTTAATACCATCGTTTTCTAAAATATTCTTTGCAGTAAAATGCGCATAAAAATCTAAGAAATGGTAAGAAAAACCAGCATCTATATTAAAATTTGTAGCTGTTCCGCTTGTTGCCAAAGGATCAAATTGATCACCAGGACCTAGCCACTCACTTGCATCTACTTTGTACTGTAAAAAACCAGCATTAATACCAAATGACAACATATTTAAGTCTATTTCATTTCTTGAAAACATTAAATGATACGCAAAACTAGCATATCCACCTAATGTAGAATGGTATCCATTAGAATCATTGAATAGAATTCCACCAATTCCAACAGGTGTATCGCCAACTCTACCATTAATACTTAATGTCTGCAGACTCGGTGCATCATCAACACCAAACCACTGTTGTCTAGCTGTTAATCTAACTTTAGCACAATTAGCAACACCAGCCATAGAAGGATGTATTAAATAGTAATTATCTGTTAAATAATCAGAATAAATCGGAACACCTTCTTGAGCAAAACTAAAATTTGCCATTAAGACTGTAAATGCTACTAAACAAAACTTTTTTAATCTCATAATTCTTTTATCGTTTCAAGGTAAAATGGGCTTTAAACTCTTTTATCTGGTTGGTCAGGGGCTCCAGGTACTCTACCGTGAACCAGTAGTCGCTCGATGGCATATTGTTGCCGTTGAACGTTCCGTCCCATCCCTGGCCTTCCGGGCTGATCTGCTTGAGCAGTTTCCCGTAGCGGTCAAATATATAAATTTTGGCAGTACTTCCAATGCCTTCTATGTTCCATGTTTCATGGATGCCATCTCCG
>Ga0160421_1000059_pt1 | contig 101023 bp, 80 predicted proteins | sample TAMARWmetagpilot_FD_108195 | JGI IMG/M metagenome (GOLD analysis project Ga0160421, IMG submission 108195) | Phycosphere-associated microbial communities from TAMU algal ponds, Corpus Christi, Texas, USA - TAMU ARW-7 10/27 metagenome pilot | ecosystem: Engineered > Artificial ecosystem >... | reverse complement strand
TTCCGCGTCCTGCTCACGCCCCTTACCTACATCCATGTAGGCAACAAAGAGTTTATCGCCCCTAGGCAGAACCCGAAGGGCAGCGCATGTTTGGCATTTATGCTGCGTTATCGCCTATTTATGGGGAGTAACCACACTTCATAGGCTCTGCCTTGCCTAAAAACCAAACATACTGCTGCAAATTCAACCATCAAGGATCAACACGCCCTAATGAATATTGCTTTAAAATACTTGCTGTTACTTTGCGCTTTTATGTGTTTTAAATTAAGCGCAAATACCCCCTACCAAATCCCTAGAAGTAGTGTTATTGAACTCACTGAGCCTATGACCAATCGGGTATATCCTGTTTTTATTCAGCTCCCTAAGTCATATAAAAAGCACCCTGAAAAAATATATCCAGTTATTTATTTAACCGATGCACCGTATACTTTCCCTATTGTGGCAGGTGCTACACGGTTTCCTATGAATAGCGGTAAAATGCAACAGGCTATTATAGTGGCCATTAGCTACGAAAAAGGCTCTAGAGGGTCTAATAGCCGAATTAGAGACTACACCCCAAACAAGGCTAAAAGCTGGAAAAAACAAACCGGTAACGCGCAAAACCACGCGCTGTTTTTAAAAAATACTGTATTGCCGTTTATACAAAGTAACTACCGAGCAAGTAGCACTCAAAAAACTTATATAGGTAATTCTTTAGGCGGTTTATTTGGTGCCACTATTTTATTTACGATGCCCGATTTATTTAACAATTATATAATTGGCAGCCCATCAGTTTGGTTTAATAACAATGCGATTTTAGCGCTACAAGCACATAAGCCTAAAGTGCCTACAAAGGTTTATATATCGGTAGGGGCAAAGGAAACCCCAAGCTTTGGTGAAGGGCAAAATATGGTGGCAGGGGCAAAGCAATTAACGCAAAAAATTAATGCACTTAGCAGTGAAAATATTGAATTAAAAAGCGTTGTTGTTGAAGGGGCGAGCCATGCAACGGCATTTCCTACTACAGCAATACAAGGGCTTGATTGGGTAACAGCAAATAAGCCCTAATATTTATAAAAGCACTAAAAGCTTAAGCGCTTTCAAGTTCCTGTTTCCAGTTTACTAATACTTCAATAAACTCAGGGCCTATGCCACAGCAGCCGCCAATAATGCTTGCGCCTTGGCTGTACCACGTTTTTGCAAAATCTAGGTATTCTGCAGGTGAAATATCACGATACGCTTGTGAGCCTTCGTTGGCTTTGTAATCGCTTGCGATAGGTGTAAAGCCATTAGCAAACGCGCCTAAAACAACGCTTTTATTTTGTTTAGCTAATACAGCGTTGGTATCGCTAAAGGCTTGCTCTATAACCTCAGGTATTGAGCAGTTAAAGAAAATACCAGTAACATTTTGTTCAAGCAAAGCCGCTACAGCGTCACTTACCAGCTCACCAGAGCGAAGTGTCGCTTGCTCGCTTACCACATCATTTAAGGTAAATGCGTAATAACATGGCTTGTTTGAGCCTTTAAGTACATTTGCCATAACGTGCGCTTCTTCAATGCTCGATATGGTTTCGCCAATCCATACATCTACGTGCTCGTCTTGCGCTTTATATAACGTATCTAAAATAGTAAAAGCGCGTTCGCTCTCAAATAGCTCTGGGCGGTAAGAGCCAAAGGCGGGTGGTAATGAGCCTGCTACTAATACATTTTGTTTAGCGTTTTGAGCTACGTCTTTTGCAATAACAGCTGCTTGCTGCGCAAGGGCTGAGCCTTGAGCTTGGTATAGCGCTTCACCTAAATGAAAGGGCACACAGGCATAACTATTAACGGTAATTATTTCAGCGCCTGCATTAATAAAACCTTGGTGAGCCTGCGTTACAAAATGTGGGGCTTCTATTAGTGCTTGTGCACTCCACAGTGGCTGTGTAAATGGTGCGCCAATGCGTTTAAGCTCGCGCCCCATGCCGCCATCTAAAATAGTTACTTTATTCATAAAGGATTTCTATACAACTAAACAATATGGCGCTATTCAACCATAATTTTTTTAGATTCATAATGAAACTTCGTCACCTTTAACATGAAAAAAGCTCAATGCTTTTTTACAGTCATAAAAAAGCGACATCTCGCAAGAGAGTCGCTTATTTAAGTAGGCTAAACCTTACTTATAAAATACGTCTACCGTGCCTTTTACTTTCATAAGTAAAGGTTGGCCGCGGCGGTCTAGCGCTTTAGGCGCGGCAATTTTAATCCAACCTTCGCTAATGCAGTACTCTTCTACGTCAAAGCGTTCTTTGCCATTTAAGCTTACGCCAATTTCGTGTTCAAACACTTCTTCTACGTAATGCTTGCTACGTGGGTTAATCGAAAGCTGATCAGGTAATGCTGGTTTTGTTGAATCGGTCATGGTTTTAATCTTTATTAAAAAGTGATGCGCTATTGTAGGCAATCCACTCAATACGCTCAAGGTTTAATGCTTAGCTACTCAACTTAGCTACACAATACAAAGCCAAGTATTAACAGTGCTATCCAAATGGTTTCAGCAACAATCATAATTATTGGTTTTAAGCCCACCTCGGTGAGTTTGCCTAGATTTGTTTTCATACCAATGGCGGCTATAGCGGCAATTAAAAAGAACCGAGAAAGCTCATTTGTGGTTTCAAGCACAATAGCGGGTAGGTTAAAGGTGCTGTTTATAATCATTAAAATTACAAAGCTAATTAAAAACCCCGGTACTTTTGGCAGCTCGCCATGGTTACCTTTATTTGAGCGATTAATAACCACCATCATAATAAGTACTACAGGCAATAGCATAGCCACGCGTACTAGTTTGGTAAGCGTTGCTATATCGCCAGTTTCGGGCGATACCGAATAACCGGCACCCACTACTTGGGCTACATCGTGTATGGTGCCACCTAAAAATACCCCGGCGTTATGTGCATCAAATTCAAGGTAGTTAACCACAATAGGGTATAAAATCATTGCAATGGTCGACATGGCCGTTACGCCAATTACGGTAAGTAGTGTATCGCGCTCTTTATGCTCGCTGTTTGGCATAATAGATGAAATAGCCAGTGCTGCCGATGCACCACAAATAGCAACTGAGCCACCGGTGAGTGCGCCAAAGCGTTTTTGTAACCCAAATGCCCGGGCAAGTACAACCCCTAAAATAATGGTGGTAAATATAGCGCCAGCTAGCATTAGCGCTGTTTGCCAGCCCAGTGTAACCAAATCGCCCAGTGCTATACGGGTGCCAAGTAAAACAATGCCTACGCGTAAAACCGTAGTGCCAGTAAAGTCTATGCCTTTAGCGCACGGGCTGTCGCTTTGATATAAAAACGACACCGCCATCCCCAATAATAAAGCAAACAACATAGCGGGCGCGCCATAGTGTTCACTTAAAAATAAGGCAGCAAGGCCAGTCATTGCAGCAATGCTGGCCCCTTGCCATAACGGGGAAACTTTTACCTTTAATGCACCGGTTAAGCTTTGCATTAGGCGTTAGCTGCTGTTAGCGCAACAAGCACTTGGCGTTTACGCTCGCCAGTAAATGGGCGGCGGCCATGCATAGCCATTTCGTTATCAACTAAGGCTACATCGCCATCTTGCCACGCTAAATCAAAGGTAAATTCTTTTGATAGCTCAACAATTTTTTCAAGCCCTTGTTTAGGAATGGCACTACCATCGCCAAAGGTAATAGCAACCGATGGGTTTTCGCGAACGCCTTTCCAGCCCATGTAAGCGGCAATAAGTTGGTTATAAAAAACCTGTACGCCGTTTTCAAGGGTAACTACCGCAGGTAAAACTGGAGTAATTGCTTTTAAAGAGCCATCTTCTAGCCATTCCCACTCGTAACCTAGCTCGGTAAGTTTGCTGTGTGCTTCTTCTTTGGTTTCAACACTTAGGGTGCTTTTCCAGCTGCGGCCTTGACCCGATGTCGCATCGTCGGCTGCGGGCATGTAAGTGGTGTACTTTAAGCCTTTTTGCTCAAAGTCATCGGCTAATTGGCTATCAAACTGCTTTAAAGCGCTAAATAATTTATCTGAGCGGCAAAGCGGTGTCGCGCCGCCTTCCTCAGCTGCCGATTTACAAAAAAAGAACAGCTTACTTGGCGAAATAGGTGTTTGTGCCATTTCGTGATGAAGGTAAATTTCTACATCTTTGGGGGCTTCGTTAGCGGTAAATACACGCTCGGTAAAGTTAATACGTACCGCGTTAGATAGCGACTCTTGGTACGTAAAGTTGTCGTAATCAAACCCTGCTGAAAACGTATCAAAGGTTTCGGCGCTATCAACAGGAAAGCCTCTAAACAATACAGCGCCTGAGCTGCGTAGTTTTTTAGCCAACTCGCTTTTGTGAGCGCGAATAAAAGCTACCGCTTCTTCAACGGTGCTGGCGTTATTGTTATTAACTACAATGCACGGAAAAACCGAGTCATCAAACGTTAATTGAGTAGGCACTTGGGCATAGTTAAGTTCGGTAGCTGACATTTTATTATCCTAATCGTAAATAGGGTGAAAACGGTTAAAGGCAGCTTCACAAAAGTGCCCAGGGTCGTTAAAACGGCGGTTGCTATTAAGCGCAGAAATTTGCGCCATTTCTTGCTCTGTTAATTCAAAGTCGAACAGCGCGAGGTTTTCTTTCATGCGTTCAAATTTAGAGGTTTTAGGAATAATGGCGGTGCCGCGTTGCACACCCCAGCGCAGCACAACTTGTGCTGGTGTTTTGCCATGATTTTGCGCCGCAGCTTTTACTACGCTTTGCTCAAGCACCGACTCAGTTTGATCGGCCATTTCAAGCTCAAGGTACGAAAGCGCACCGAGCGGCGAAAACGCAGTAACCGGAATATCGTACTGTTTGGCAAGCCTCACTAGTCGCTCTTGTGTTAAATAAGGGTGCGACTCAATTTGCAGCATGGCGGGTTTAATTGTGGCGTAGGTCATTAAATCGTGAATAAGCGCGCTTGAGTAGTTACACACACCAATGCGTTTTGCTTTGTTGTTATGTACTTGCTCTTCCATTGCTTGCCACGTCAAGTGCAGCGGCACTTTTGCCAGCTCCATTTGTGGGTTTTGTGCATCTGGGTCTACAAACCACTCTGGTGGGTAGCGCGTTTCGATTGGTACAAACGTTTGCGCAATCGGAAAGTGAATTAAGTATAAGTCGAGGTAGTCGAGCTTTAAATCGCTCAAGGTTTTATCAATGGCAAGCTCTACATGCTCTGGCGCATGAAAGGTATTCCATAGTTTTGATGTTACCCATAACTCTTCGCGGGTACATAGGCCGTCGTTAATTGCTTGAGCAATGCCATCGCCTACTTGTTCTTCGTTACCGTAGTCTGATGCGCAATCAAGATGACGGTAACCTGCTTTAATAGCTTGGTATACCGTTTGCGCGCAATCTTCTTGTGCTACTTTCCATAAACCGAACCCGACTGGCGGGATGTTATTTAATGAACTCATTGGGAATTCCTGTTAAAATTGCATAATGACTTTGGTCTTGTATAAGACATAAGTTATTATACGAATCTAACAGTGTCAACACTGTGTTAACCGCAAGGTAATAAATGAAAGGTGTTAAAAAACCTACAGGCAGCAAAAAGGCAGCGTTTGCTGCCTTTAAAAAAGATTTAATAAGTATGCGCTAATATAACTTACACGCGGCTAAAGCGCGGTTAATTAATCAAGTTCTATTTGGTAGTGGTAATGATCGCTACGGCATTTACTTAACCGGTATTCAATGCGTTTACCTTCGATTGATTCGGTAATGCGCGATACCAACAATAAAGGGTCACCGGCTTTAATAGCGAGCATTTTAGCGTCGGTTTCATCTGCTAAAACGGCTTTAATGCTGTCTTGGGTTTTATGCACGGTTTGGTTAAATTTGGTTTGGTAGTAATGATACAATGTGTGCGGAATATCACTACTTTGATGTATATCAGGAAAGAAACTTTGTGGTAGATATATAGTTTCGCTCATACAAAATTCGTTATCGAGAATGCGTCTGCGTACAAGCTTAGTGACTTTGTCTTTTTTATTAAGTTGCAGCGCATCAATAACATCTTGTGGTGCAGGGCAAAGCTCAACCGACAATAGCTCGGCTTTAGGTAGGTCGGCGCCTTTACCGTCGGCCTGTAGCGGAAAAAACCTAAACAGGGCATCTTGCGCGGTATGCTCAGATACAAACGTACCAACACCTTGGCGGCGAGTAACTATTTTATCGTCGGTTAATAAATTAAGCGCTTTACGCACAGTGCCTTGGCTTACGTTAAACTCTTCAGCAAGGCGAAACTCGCTCGGTAATACTTCGCCAGGTACCCAGCGTCTTTCAACAATGAGCTGTTTAATATAATCAGCCACTTGTAAGTAAAGTGGTTGAAAAGCCAAGCTTGGGCCACTTAATTTGTGATCAAACATAGAGTTACTCATTGTTATTTACCATTAAATTTAATCCACCTGTATTTATATCATAGGTGAAACTTTTTGCGCAGTTTTGCGCAAGCTCAATTAATTGTGAACTATTGCCGTGTAGTTTGTTTTTACATTATGCCTAAAAACAAATCGTTACACTACAATAGCGCACACGTAGGATATTTAAAGTGCTCAGTATTTCGTTAGAACTCATCTTGCTTATGGCGTTGTGCCTAAGCCTTGCCACCATAATGCAAACGCTTAGCGGGTTTGGCTTTGGGTTGCTGGTGGTTGCAAGCTTTACGTTGCTAGATGTTTTACCGCTCACTGCCACCACCTTTTTAGTGAGTTTATTGGGTTTAGTTAACTCAACCACTGTGGTGGTTAAAAATCGCAGTACAGTAAAAGTGCCTGAGCTTAAACTTATGTTGTATACCGGAATTCCGCTAATGCTGTTAGGTTTTATATTGCTTGAATATATGTCGGCGCATTTAACGCAGTTCTTAAACTTTATTTTAGGTATTAGTATTTTGCTATGTTGTGGCTTAATGCTAATTGGCCGTGATAGAGCAAATAAGCAAAGCGGGCGTGGCTCGTTTTTAATTGCCGGCGGTGTAAGTGGTTTATTGGGCGGGCTGTTTTCAACGTCGGGGCCGCCATTGGTGTTTCAGTGCTATAAACAAGCTTGGTCTATTGAGGCCATTCGTAGCACCTTACTTGCGGTATTTACCATTGGTGGCTTAGTCCGCGTTGGTATTGCCTTATTTGGCACCTTACCCGAGCTCGACATTATGTTTTTAATTGCAGCGGCCATACCGCTGGTATTATTAGTAACGCAATTTGCTCGTAAATTAACGCCTTACGTTGATGCAAAATGGATTCGTATAATAGCAATTGCATTGCTTGGCCTAAGTGGCGTTTCGCTGGTGGCAACATCGGCACCGGGCATATTTTAAAAGTAACGATGTAAATAATTCATCTTAGGGTTATTTACATTGACATGGGGATTACAATTATTTAACTTGTGTCTTATACAAGACTAATAATTGGTTAAGGAACTCCCATGAATGCATTTGAATTACGTGAGCCAGACTGGAACGCAATAGAGCCAGCACGCTTAACTGCAGAGCCTAAATTACAAGGCCATGTGCTAGTTTTACCAACTCAATTTGGCGAGGTCAGCGTTACCATAAGCCAGTTTGGTTTACGTTTAAATGCAGGCTCCACGCATGACGAGACGTTTAAAATATTAACCACCACCCCTTCAAACTTACCGCTATCACTTAATAAATTAGACCAAGGCTTTGCAGCCACCGCCGGTGAGTACCGCTTAGAATTTTACAGCGACCCTTTTTACTTTAAGCTTTATAAAAACGATAAATTAGTTCAGCAATCAGCAACCGATGGCCACTTTGTGCGCCAGCACCGCTTACCGCCACTGGCCAAAACCGATAACGGCTGGATTTTAAGCCTAGAGCTTAATTACGACGAAGCCGTATACGGCCTTGGCGAAAAATGGGGCAAGCTTGATAAACGCGGCCAACTTATTCGCTCATACAACCACGATGCGCTGGGCGTAAACGCCGAAAAGTCTTATAAAAATACGCCATACGCGTGGAGCCCAGAGGGCTGGAATTTATTTGTACACACACCAGCGCCCGTTACACATGGTGTAGGTTACGCACTTTGGTCGCAACGTGCTTATGTGTGTTTAGTAGAAGATGACGCATTAGATGTATTTTTATACCAAGAGCAAACGCCTGCACAAAGTATTAATCGCTACTGCGAGCTAACTGGTTTTGCGCCGGTGCCACCGCAGTGGAGCTTGGGTGTTATTTTATCAAAAGCGTACTACAAAGATGCCGACGAGCTATTAAGTGTCGCCCGCGAAGTACGCGCTAAAAACATGCCGTGCGATGTAATCACCCTTGATGGCCGTGCATGGCAAGACACCGACACCCGCTTTGCCTTTGAATGGGACCCAACCCGTTACGCCGACCCAAAACCTGTGCTTGATGAACTAAAAGCCATGGATTTTAAAATTTGCGTGTGGGAATACCCAATGATCTCGGTAAACAACCCATTATTTGCTAAAGCGGCCGAAAACGGCTGGCTAATAAAAGACAAACGCACAGGTAAAGCGTATCAATACGAGTGGGATTTAAGCCCCTTTGGCGAAGTACTTACGCCATTACCAGAGTCGGGTATTTTAGATTTTACTCACCCCGATGCTTACGAATTCTGGCTGGAGTCGCACAAGCCATTGTTTGAGCTTGGCGTAGATATGATAAAAGCAGACTTTGGCGAACAGCTAGAAGACGAAAACATGGTATCGCACAGTGGCGACAGCGGCATAAGACTACACAATGTTTATAGCATGCTGTATAACCGCTGCGTTTATGAAGCCGCCGAAAAATACTGTAAAACAGGGCCATTTTTATTTAGCCGCTCAGCGTGGACTGGCAGCCAACGCTTCCCAGCACAATGGGGCGGCGACCCACAAGCCGATTGGCAAGGCTTAGCAGCGAGTATTCGCGGCAGCTTAGCGTGGGGCATGTCGGGCGGGCCATTTTTTGCAACCGACATTGGTGGTTTTTACAAAGATACGCGCGATGCAGAACTTTATGTACGCTGGGCGCAAGCGTCGGTATTTAGTGCACATATGCGCTTACATGGTATTGGCCCACGCGAACCGTGGTCATACACCGAGCAAGCAAGTGACGCTGTATTTGCAGCGCTTCAATTACGCTATCAGTTAATTCCGTACTTACAAGAATGTGCAGAGCAAGCGCAGCAAACAGGGCTGCCTATTCAGCGTGCCATGGCACTGGCGTTTCCTGATGACGTACTGGCACATAGTTTTGATCAGCAATTTATGTGCGGCGAAAAACTCCTTGTTGTGCCATGTGTTGTACCAAACGGTAAAGTTAAATTTTACTTACCGCAAGGGGAATGGGTGCGATTCCCTGATGGGCAGGCGTACCAAGGCGGCAAGTATTACGAAGAAACACTTGAGCTTACACAAATGGCCGTATTTGTTCGTAAAGGCGATACGCTCATGCTAGGCCCAGAGGTTCAACACACAGAGCAAGACATGAGCCAGCTAACAGCATGGCCAAAATAAAACTCGGTTAATAGCAAACACACACAACACACGTAACACACACAATAATAAAGATATTAGCTTACTTTTTACCGAGTAAAGTAAGCTAAAAGGGGCGCAAGATGGAAGGTATGAACATTACCATGACACTGCTATCGTGCTTGGCGTTTATGGCGCTGGTAGGATATATCTCGTACCAAAAAACCAAAGGGGAAGTTAACACCCAAGACGGCTATTTTTTAGCGGGGCGTGGTTTAACAGGTACATTTATAGCGGGGTCGATGATCCTCACTAACTTATCGGCCGAGCAACTTATTGGCTTAAATGGCTCAGCGTATGGTTACAACCTAAGTTCTATGGCGTGGGAAGTAACGGCTGGGATATCAACCATTATAATGGCGCTGATCTTTTTACCACGGTATTTAGCCGGCGCGTTTTCTACCTTGCCTGAATTTTTACGGGATCGTTTTGACGATACCGTACGCCGTATGACGGTGATCTTATTTATGGTAGGGTATTGTTTTATAACGATCCCTTCTGTTTTGTACTCAGGATCAATCGCCGTTCTTAGGCTGTTTGATGTGCCCACCTTATTAAACTTAAGCTATCAAGCAAGCTTAATTGTCACCATTATTATTGTGGGCTCCGTGGGCGCTATTTACGCGGTATTCGGCGGTTTAAAGGCGGTTGCAGTATCAGATACCATTAACGGTGTTGGGTTATTAATTATTGGTATTTTAGTGCCTACCCTTGGCCTTATTGCCCTTGGCGATGGCAACTTTGCCGATGGCCTAAGCACACTGGTAAACACCGATACGGAAAAGCTCAACGCTATTGGCAGCAGTGACGATCCCGTGCCCTTTGGCACCATTTTTACCGGTATGATCCTCGCTAATTTATTTTATTGGGGCACCAATCAGTACGTGATCCAGCGTACACTGGGCGCTAAAAACTTAGTAGAAGGCCAAAAGGGCGTGTTGTTTTCAGGGTACTTTAAAGTGCTAGTGCCCTTTATGATGATGATCCCAGGCGTAATTGCGTATCACCTTTACAAGCACGAAAGCTTACAAACCATAGATTTAGCTTACCCACATTTAGTTAAAGATGTACTGCCTCAGTACTTATCTGGGTTCTTTTTAGCGGTGCTACTAGGTGCGGTATTTAGCTCGTTTAATTCACTGCTAAATAGTGCCGCCACGTTGTTTTGTTTAGATGTATACAAACCTATGAAAAAAGACAAAGTAAGCGACGAAAAGCTGATTAAAGTGGCCAAAATTACCAGTATTGTAATTGCTGTTTTATCGTTTATTACCGCGCCATTACTGATGTTTGCACCAGAAGGTTTATGGCACATAATTCGTGTATTTACCGGATTTTACAACATTCCGGTCATCACAATTGTGCTCGTGGGTTTATTTACTCGCAAAGTGCCTGCACTGGGCGCTAAAGTGGCTATTGTTTTTCATGTTATTGCCTACACTTTGCTTAAATTTGTGTGGGATGTAGATATTAACTTTATCCATATTTACGCCATATTATTCTTTATTGAGCTGGCCATTATGGTAGGTATTGGCTACTACAAACCTCTTGCCACACCATGGAACTTTACCCGCAAAGCCGAGGTAAACCTAAGCCCGTGGAAATATGCACTGCCTTGCGCGATTGTATTAGTGAGCTTAATTATAAGCTTGTACATACTGTTTTCTCCGCTTGGATTGGTGGGTGGCACCAGCGTGTACTTTGTACCAAGCTTAATTGCTGTTTGGACTAGCGCCTTTGTGCTTAGCTGGTGGAGCGTACGCCGATGGCATACACGCTATACAAGTAGCTTGGCGCATATTGGCGTTGCTAAGGTCGCATAACGCGGCGTTATATTCTTTATACAAATTTTAAATCACATTTTATTCACATAATGTTTGCAATAGAACATAAGTTTGTTTAAGTTTATATCTCTTATATAAGACATAAGAGATATAAGGAAAATAACTACAACACTCTGGCACCGCTTTTTAGCAACCCACACACTTGCTAGCGCGGTAATTTAACAGCACACACGCACAATTTGGAGAATGACATGAGAGCTAAAAAGTCCGTCTTAAGCTTGGCAGTCACGTTAGCAATGACAACGGGTTTAGCACTAAGCACGCAAGCACATGCGCAGCAAGAGCAAACTGAACAACAAGCAGAGCAAAACAATAACGACCAGTTTGAAAAAATTGTTGTTACCTCACAAAAACGAACGCAAAGCCTAAACGAAGTACCGCTTGCGGTGTCTGTGCTTAATAGCGACCAGATTGATTCGGCGTTTGCTAATAACATGGAAGGCCTGCAGTCACTTGTGCCTTCGGTCAGTTTTAGAAAAGGCACCACAACCCGTAACTCTGCGCTAACAGTGCGTGGTATTGGTACTATTTCGTTTAGTATTGCTGCTGAGCCAAGTGTAGCAACCGTGGTTGATGGCGTGGTGCTAGGTCGCTCTGGTCAAGCCTTTGCCGATTTATACGATGTATCTCGCATTGAAGTACTGCGCGGCCCACAAGGTACCTTATTTGGTAAAAATGCCTCGGCGGGTGTGGTAAACATTACAACCAAAGATCCTTCGTACGATACCACCGGCAGCGTAGAAACCTCGTTTTATCAAGACAACGAATACCGCTTTAAAGGCGTGGTAAGCGGCGGCTTAACCGACGACTTAGCAGCAAGCTTAACCGTGTTTAAAGGTAAGTTTGATGGCTACATTGATAACGTTTACAACAACGAAAAAGTAAACGGTTACGACCGTGAAGGCGCACGTGCTGTATTTAAATACGAGCCAAGCGATGATTTAAACGTAAAATTTATTGCCGAATTTTATAACGCCGACGACGACTGTTGTGCCGATTTAGAAGCCCTGCCAAGTGGCCGTAACCCAGATTCAGACGCAGCCCCTAACAGCAACGGTATTGTTGATGGTGTGGCCGATATTGACCTAGACCAGCGCAAAGTTGATCACGACTATGAGTCGCGCACCATTGACGAACACAGCGCGTTTTCGGTACAGGTTGATAAGACTATTGGCGACTACACATACACCTCTATTACTGCGCAGCGCTCGTGGGATAACACCGAATACCGCGAAGGCGACTTTACCTCAATTGCTGGCGACAGTAACGAACCGGTATTTGGCGCGCCCTTTCAATTACACGATTTAGGTGCCCAGCAGTGGGATCAGTTTTCGCAAGAATTTAGAGTTACTTCAAACCTAGCGGGTCCGTTTAACTATGTGGCTGGCTTATTTTACTGGAACATGGACTCGCAACGTAACTTTACCCGTGACGCGAGTTGTCAAAATAACGGTGGCCAACTAGACGCTGCAATGGCGTATTACGCACAAAATAACTTAACCGGTGCAGAGCTTGATGCCGCACTGGCCGATTTAGACGGCTACACACAAAGCTTAGGTGTAAGCTGTAATGCTAACGATATTGTATCGGCAACCGCGTACATGAGCACCGAGTTTAACAACTGGGCAGCCTTTGCCGATGGTACTTACGATTTATCTGAAGACTTACGTGTACTGTTTGGTATTCGTTATACCGACGATGAAGTGTCGTACACACACCGCCGCGTAAGCAATGACGAATTTGGTCGCACCGGTGTAGGTGTACGCTCAGCAGCACTAAATACTGACGAATCAGGCAGTGCAGAAGAAACCAACGTGTCGGGTCGTTTAGGTATGCAATACGACCTAGGTGATGGCCAAATGGTTTACGGTACTTACTCGCAAGGCTATAAAGGCCCTGGTTTTAACGTGTACTACAACTTTAATCCAGATAACGATAGCCGCGAAATATCGCCAGAAGAGTCAGACGCGTACGAGTTAGGCTACAAATACGCAAGCCGCGACTTTGTATTTAACTTTGCCGTGTTTAGAACCGAAATTGAAGGCTTTCAAGCCAATAACTTTGACTGTTCAGACGGTACCTGTATTACCCGTTTAACCAATGCCGGTGATGTAAGTACACAAGGTGCTGAGGTTGACTTTATGTGGGCGGCTACCGACTCACTTACTTTAACCGGTGGTATTGCGTACATTCAGGCCGAAATTGACGAGTTTAATTGTCCGGCAGAGGTAGAAGCAGGTTCATGTACTGACCGCTCTGGCTTAGATGTCCCGTTTTCGCCAGATTTAAAGTACTCACTAAGTGCTGATTACTTTATTGAAACAGAGCACGACTTTAATATTCATATTAACGGCTCTTACATTTACACCGACGAGCAATACTCAGACCTACCAAACAATGTAGGCGAGTTTAACCCAGCTGCGTTACTGCCAGATTACGGTATTTTAAACGCAAGTGTGGGTTTATCGTTTAAAGATGATGCATTTAGAGTATCGCTTATTGCTAAAAACTTAACCGACGAAAGCTACGTAACCACCTACAGTGGCGACAACTTCCGTTACCAAATTCCGCGTGATGCAGAGCGCTACTTTGGCGTATCGTTTAAGGCGCGTTTTTAATTTTATAAATACATCCCTGTGAAAATTGTGCTAAGCGCAGCGTTTAACCGCTGCGCTTTTTTGTGTCTTAATTTTGTCATGGTTTAGTCATTGTTTTTTAATTAAAAGTACTCTTAGAGGTCACATCTATTTTCTATAGTGCAGCGGTTACTTATTTGAGGTTTACGCTTCAAGCAAAAAATAACCACTACACAATGGGAATAATAAAGGATGAAAATTAAAAAAGTTGCTGCGGCAGTTGGCTTAACGTTTATGTTAAGTGCTGCAAGTCATGCCGATGTATTACCACAAAGCCAAACAGACAATGACTGGTATACAAATGCCCAAACTACACTCGCCACAAAAACTGCGCTTGCACAAAGCCAGCAAACAACAAAAGCGAAAAACGTTATTTTATTTGTAGGCGATGGCATGGGTGTATCTACCCTTACCGCAGCACGTATCTTAAAAGGACAAAGAGCGGGCGATTTAGGTGAAGAAGGTTATTTAAGCTTTGAAGAGTTCCCGTACTCAGCACAAGTAAAAACATACAACGTAGATGCACAAACACCGGATTCTGCAGGCACAATGACCGCGATGATCTCAGGGGTTAAAACCGATGTAGGCGTTATTGGTGTAGACGAAGACATAGAGCGCGGTGTGTGTTCAACTGTATCGGGTAATGAGCTTTTAACAGCAACAGAACTTGCTGAAATTAAAGGCCTAGCAACCGGTGTTATTTCAACAGCGCGTATTACCCATGCAACGCCAGCGGCAACCTATGCTAAATCGGCAGACCGTAACTGGGAAGATATCTCAGACATGCCAGAAACCGAAACTGCATGTGAAGACATTGCATCGCAATTAGTTAATTTTGAAAAAAACCTAGAAGCACGTTTTGTAGGTACCGACGTAGACGGCCTTGATTTTGTAATGGGTGGCGGACGTCGTCACTTTTTACCAAAAGATGAAGCAGCTAACTCAGCAGATGCACTTAGTGCTGTAGAAGGCGATCGTACTGATGAGCGTAACTTAGTTACTGAGTGGCAAACACAATACCCACAAGGTACTTATGTTATGGACCAAGCAGGCTTTGATGCCATTGCTGATGATGCCACTAAAGTGTTTGGTTTATTTAACGAATCACACATGCAATACGAAGCAGACCGCGCAAACGATATTGCCGGCGAGCCCTCGCTTAGCGAAATGACCAGCAAAGCAATTGATGTATTAGGTAAAAACGAAAACGGCTTTTTCTTAACCGTTGAGTCGGGCCGTATTGACCACGCACACCACGCGGGTAATGCCTACAACGCACTTAACGACACCATTGAATTTGCTAAAGCCGTGCAAGCTGCGGTAGATAATACCAACCCAGAAGAAACCCTTATTTTAGTAACCGCAGATCACAGCCACGTATTTACTATTGCTGGCTACCCTAAACGCGGTAACCCAATTTTAGGCCAAGTAGTTGCCGTAGGTGAAACCACACCAAGCCTTGCTGCCGACGATATGCCATACACCACAGTAGGCTATGCAAATGGTTTAGGGTTTAGAAATTTAGTTGATGAAACAGATGCCGATGCAGCATATACAACTGGCCCAGTTGCTGGACGTGTAGAGCTTACTGGTGTTGATACTACCAATGTTGGCTTTCACCAAGAAACCACTGTCCCTCTTGGCTCAGAAACCCATGCCGGTGAAGATATTTCGCTGCATGCAAAAGGCCCTGGTGCACAGCTAGCTCAAGGCGTAATTGAGCAAAACGTAGTATTTCATTTAATTAATCAAGCTCTTGAACTAACTCAGCAATAATGGCGGCTAACATGAACAAATTAACAGTACTTTCTTTAGCAGTAATGGTCGCGCTAGCAGGTTGTAGTGACGACGACAAAGACGAAAATAATATTCTCGCGGTAGATAACACCATTGCAGTAGGCTCTGAGCAATGTGTTAATGGCGGCGTAGAAACCCAAACTGGCGTAGATACAAACGGCAACGGCGTGCTAGATAGCGACGAAGTTACCTCTTCTAACTTAGTGTGTAATGCACCTGCTACGTCACTTACCAGCGAGCAACTTGCCACCCTAACTACTAACGCATGGTATGGCGATGCACAAACAAAGCTTGCGGCAACACAGCAAGCTAATAGCGAAGTGGTTACTGAGTCGGGCAAAGCTAAAAACGTTATATTATTTGTTGGCGACGGCATGGGTATTTCTACCGTAACAGCTGCACGTATTTTAGCAGGCCAGCTTGAAGGCGGTTTAGGTGAAGACTACCAGTTAAGCTTTGAAAAAATGCCGTACTCAGGTTTTGTTAAAACTTACAACGTAGATGCACAAACGCCGGATTCAGCAGGCACAATGACGGCAATGGTATCAGGTGTTAAAACCGATGTGGGCGTAATTGGCGTAGATGAAGACATTGAACGCGGCGACTGTGCCACGGTAACAGGCAACGAACTGGTTACCTCGTTAGAGCTTGCTGAAATAGCAGGTAAAGCAACCGGCCTTATTTCAACCGCACGTATTACCCATGCAACACCTGCAGCAACGTATGCTAAATCGGCTGACCGTAACTGGGAAGATAACTCAGATATGCCAGAGGGCACAGAAGCCTGTGAAGATATTGCATCGCAGCTTGTTAACTTTGAAGCCAACCTAGAGTCGCGTTATGCGGGTATTGATGTAGATGGCATTGATGTTGTAATGGGTGGTGGACGTCGTCACTTTTTACCAAAAGATGAAGCAGCAAACTCAACCGATGCAGTAAGCGCAGTAGAAGGCGACCGTACTGATGGCCGCAACCTAGTAACCGAGTGGCAAACAACTTACCCAAGCGGCACTTACGTTATGGACCAAACTGGTTTTGATGCAATTAGCGATGATGCCAGTAAAGTATTTGGTTTATTTAACGAATCGCACATGCAATACGAAGCCGACCGCGCAAACGATGTAGCGGGCGAGCCTTCGCTTAGCGAAATGACCGAAAAAGCAATCAACGTGCTAGATAACAACGACAATGGCTTTTTCTTATCGGTAGAAGCAGGTCGTATTGACCACGCGCACCATGCGGGTAATGCCTACAATGCCCTAAACGACACAGTAGAATTTGCAAAAGCTGTGCAAGTGGCAATGGAAAACACTAACCCAGAAGAAACGCTAATAGTAGTAACTGCCGATCACAGCCACGTATTTACTATTGCAGGCTACCCTAAACGTGGTAACCCAATATTAGGTAAAGTTGTTGCCGTGGGCGAAACCGAACCAAGCCTAGCTGCCGACGATATGCCATACACCACAGTTGGTTACACTAATGGCTTAGGTTATAGAGATTTAGGCGATGAAACCAATGCCGATGCATCTTACTTAGCTGCACCGGTAACTGGGCGTGTAGATTTAACCGATGTTGATACAACTTCAGCGGGCTTTCACCAAGAGGCACTTGTACCACTTGGCTCAGAAACTCACGCAGGTGAAGATGTTGGCGTATACGCAATGGGCCCAGGCGCTCACTTAGTTACAGGCACTAACGAGCAAAGCTTTTTATTCCATGTAATGGACTTTGCAGCAGACTTAGTAACTACCGCTGATGAAAAAGTAACGCCATAAGTAATTTAATACGTACGCTCAGCACATAAAGTACGTATAAAAATGGGGTATTTAAAAACAACTCGTACGCTGTGCGAGTTGTTTTTTTATGTCATAAAAATGCCACTGTAAATGGGTATGGTAATGCCTATTACAGTGACGTTTAAATAAGAGATAATTTAATGAAACTAGCATTATTTTTAATGGCAACACTTGCCAGTACCAGCACCCTAGCGCAGCAATGTAATATTGATAGCGCGCATTTAAAAGCCGACTATAAAATTACCAATACTCATAAAAACGAGCAAAGCACGCAGTCACTTACGCTTTGGCGAAACAACTCACAAGTTGCGCATCAGCGTGAGGTAATTACTGAGCTTTGGCAGCATTTAGCTAACAAACAAATTCGCCCAATTCGTTATTTTAATGCCCAGCAACGCGGTATTGAGTATCAGCCATCTGAGGTACGCGGTGTACAAAGTTGGAGCGCTAAAAATCAGCTGGTGGATACGCATTTAATTGAAAAAATGACCCTAGTTAACACCCAAGGCAGCGGCTGCGATGAAGTAAAAAACTACACACTTTCTGAGGGCGACAATCAATTTAAACTCGCTTTATTTACCAAATCAAACTTGGTTAAAAGCTTTAGCGTAACCAATAAAAAAAGCGATACCCATACTTTACTAAGCCTTGACGAGGTAAACAGTAATAAAGCAGAAATAACCGCACAGTTTGCCAAGTGGGATCGCTTTCAAACCACCGACTACGCCGACATTGGCGATAACGAAAACGACCCGTTTTTAGCAAAAATGATCAACCTAGGCTTTATAGAACACGGCGCAACGGGGTTTTATAATCAGCAAGGTAAAGCGATTCAAGGCGGGCACCATCACTAGGTTTTAGTTACTTAAGTTGTATTCGCAAAGGGGGCTTAATTTAGACTCCAACGCGTAAGCCCCTTTAGTCAATGCTACAAATGGGCAGCTTTAAATTAATTCTAAATAAAGCTACAAAAGGTGAACTATTTTTTAATTGGCAAAAACTTATCTAGTTTGTTATTAATAGATGTTCACACTGTAGGGACATTTTGTGAAAGTGATAAAATGTTCTTAGAGTAAGGCTGTTGTATGCACAAGGAAAGCAAGGATGAACCCTCAGATATTTAATATTATTTTTGAAGAAGGTATGGATACAGAAGCAATCATACATCTTAAAAATAACTTAGCTTTTTTTGAAGATAATATAGAGTTCCATCAAACTCCAGCGCAAGGTATTCAGGTATCGGCAATCCTTGTAATGATGACTTCAATTGCATTTATTTTTGGTGCATCATTTGTGAAAAAACTTGGCGATAGGACCGCTGAAGATTGTTACCCAATAATTAAAAAGTCTCTTGAGACTGTCTATAAAAAATATTTTGGTAAAAACCCAGAATATAGATATCAAATCATTACATCTAGAAACTCAAGTAAAAAAGTACCTGACAGCGATTACTCTCTGGTACTAGCTCTTTATTGTGTAAGTAAAAATAACGAAAGAGTTAAATTTTTATACAAGACAAGCTGGGGAAAAAAACAATTTGATGCAGCAACAGAGATTTATTTATCTTCAATTATCGAATTTGTAAACACTGACTCGGGAGCAGTTCGTGATCTCCTTGATGAAAAGCCAACATCACTGCCTCCCTCGCTAATTGCTTGGGATGAGTTTACGGGCACACTAACAAAATTAAGCCCTTTATTAAAAGATATAAGTTGATGAAAACATCTTCAGTGTTCAGTGAAGGCATATTAAGGTAGCTATATAAATTTTGCTTATATACACGTGCCTACTATTTAAAATGCAGTAAGTAAGCATTGGAAGGAATTTTTATGTTAAAGGTTAAAGTCCCCAAAATTTTAGTCTTATTCAATTTTATAGTAACTAGGAAGTATCTAGTTTTCAGTTTACTGTCAATCTTTTGCGTTATTTCAATTTTTGTATCAATAATAAAAAAGGACTTCGCTTGGTTTTCTGCGTATGGAGGGGTCGCTACTATTTTTGGAATTTTACTGACAGTAAGCCACTCAGTACCGATGTCCAAAGAAGAAATAAACCGGTTTTTAGATAGTTTATTTCCTGAGAGTAGAGATGGAATTCTTTCTGAAACGGAATCTGCTACCAATCGAGAAGCTAGGATAAGTAAAAGAATCAGCGAAGCAAATAGAATTTTAAACTCCGAAGCTATAGGTTTAATAGTGACAATAATCGGCACTTTAATCTGGGCTTATGGAGCTTTTTTAAATTCGTTTATATGATCATTACATACCATAAAACAATTTATCGCATTGTCTAAGGTAATATAGCCATCTGCTAACAATACAAGCACAGCCGCCTGACACTACTCAATATGAGAATCATCAGGCTTTTTAGGTCTATCAGCTAGCTCTGTTAGGCCGTCTTCACAGTCGCCGCTGTCGCAGGTATTTAAATCACTTTGTGCCTGCTTGTCTTGTTGCAGTACTTGTTTTAAATCTTCCATACGTTGGCGCACGGCTACGCCGTAGCTGGCGTCGTCGCCCCAAAGTTCGGCGAGTTGTAGTACGGCAGCGCGGTCGTGGTCTCTAAATAGTTTTCCGGCGCGCTGGGCATCTTCTTTATTGTTACCTAATAGCTCTAATGCATCTACCGCTAGGTTAATGGCGGAGTCGACCGTTTCACGGTTAAACGCATCTACTTTTAAATTAAGTAATTGATAGGCGTGGCGGCGGTCGATAGCGCGGGCAACAATTTTAAGCTGCGGGTAGTTTTTATGCGCAAGCTTAATAATTTCGAGGGTTTTGTCTGCATCATCTATTGCCACAATTAGCATTTGCGCGGTGTGCGCGCCTGCGGCTTCTAGCAGCTCTTGGCGGGCAGCATCACCATAAAATACGGTATTGCCAAAGCGGCGTAGGAGTTCTATTTGGCTTGGGCTGTGATCTAGTACAGTAATTTCGTAGCCTTGGGCGTGTAATAAGCGCCCCATAATTTGCCCAAAGCGCCCGTAGCCTGCAATTATAACGTGTTTAGCACTGCTAATTTGCTCGGGCTTGTCGAACTCGGGCGCACTGTTACTGGTACGTTTTTGTAGCTGCTCGTAAGCCATTAATAACAGTGGCGCAACCAACATTGAAACAGCCACCACTAACGTGACTAAGCTTGTTTGCTCTGGCGTTAATATGCTTAATGTAGTGGTTACGCTTAAAAGTACAAAGGCAAATTCGCCGCCTTGTGCCAGCGCTAGTGCAAAGAGTAAACGCTGCTTTTTACTAATATTAAAGGTGATAGCAAGGGCAAATAAAATACAGGCTTTTACCACAATAAGCAGCGCAACGAGTGCAATAACGGTTGTAAATTCATCCGCTAATAATTCAAAGTTGATTGATGCGCCAACAGTGATAAAAAACAGCCCTAACAGCAGGCCTTTAAAGGGTTCTATATCGGCTTCTAGCTCGTGTCTAAACTCGCTTTCGGCAAGGACTACACCGGCTAAAAATGTACCGAGTGCCGGAGATAAGCCAATACTTTGCATTACAAGGGCAATAGCCACCACTAAAAACAGCGCAAAAATAGTAAATATTTCACGCATGTGGGTTTGAGCTATGTATCTAAATAATGGGGCCGACACATATTTTCCGCCGGCAATAATAGCGGCTATAACCGCTACCGATACGCCAACCTGTTGCCATACCGGCCAGCTTGCAATAATGGAGTCGCTAATGTCTTTTGAGCTACTTTGCGGAGCAAAAGCCAGTAGTGGTAGGAGCGCTAAAATAGGAATAATGGCGATGTCTTGAAACAGCAAAACCGAGAATGCATTTTGCCCGGCTTCTTGCTTTAGCCAGCCTTTTTCTTCAAGGCTTTGCAGTACAATGGCGGTTGATGACAGCGCCAGCATTAAGCCAATGGCGAGGGCGGTTTGCCAATGCATGGTAAAAACCCAATAACAAAACGCAAAAATAGCCGCGGCGGTAAGTACGACCTGTAAGCCGCCAAGCCCTAATATTGAATGGCGAAGCTTCCATAAACGGGCTGGTTGTAGCTCAAGACCAACCAAAAACAGCATCATCACTACGCCAAATTCGGCAAAGTGCATTACATCTGTTTGATCCCCCACAATACCCAGGGCGTAAGGGCCAATTAGTATGCCCGCAATTAAATAACCAAGTACCGAGCCAAGTCCCACTCGCTTGGCAATAGGTACAGCCACTATGGCCGCCGCTAAGTAAATTAAAGCTATTTCTAACACGCGTATATCCTAATAGTATCAAGGCTTTTAGCATGGCTTAGTGGCTTTAAAAATACAATGGGTCATGTGGCTGAAAATGGATCATTTAGTCATAATTAATCGGCTACTTTTACAGGGCCGTTAATGTTATCAATGCTTACATCGCCAGAGCCCGATTCGGTAATGGTAAGCCCCATAGCGTGGTTTACACGAATATTGCCCGAACCATCTTCAATGGTTACGCTTGCTTGCACGTGCTCAATGACTAAATCGCCAGAGTTATCGTCTACATCAACCGCGCCATTAATGTTATTAATAGCAATGCTGCCTGAGCCGTCTTCAACAGTTAAGGTGCCGCGCACATTGCTAATGCGCATATCGCCCGAACCATCATCAACTTCGGCGTTGCCGCTAACATTATTAATATTTACGCTGCCAGAGCCATCGGTAAGCGCTAAGTTACCGGTGATGTTTTCAAGGGTTATATCGCCTGAGCCATCTTCAATAGTAAGGTTTTTAGCGCTGTTGATAGATAAGCTGCCTGAGCCGTCTTCTATATCTATATTATTTTGCATGGCGCTTATTGCAATGTCGCCAGAGCCATCATCAATATCGAGCATTAAATTACTTGGCACGGTAACCACTAAATCAATGTGTGGCGATTGGCCGCTGTAAAAACGCATACCGCTGGCAGTATTGTTGTTTGCAACTAGGGTAGCTTGTTTGCCATTTTGCTCAAGGGTGAGTGTGTATTCGTCTTCAATGTCGGCGGTAAAAATTGTGGCATCTACACTTATGCTGGTGGCATTGGGCGAGCCTTTTATTTCAAGAGAGCCTGCACCGCTTAATACGTTTAAGTATTCTAGGTTATTACTTGGCAGTGATAACTGCTGAGTTTGTTTTACTGAGGCAACGCTTGGCGATATATGAAACACACAGCCGCTTAATAATAAAATGCCGCCAATAAGTGAAAATAGTTTTGTAATGTTAGATACAGTTGATGAACTCATGTTTAGTCCTTTGTGTTTGTTATTTATGCATGTTTTGTATAAGCATAGTAGAGCAAAAACGAGACCAACTGTAAGTTGTTGATTTTATTGTGATGAGGTGCGTTTATGAAAAGTGGATTTACTAATAAGTGGTTAAATACACTAAGAAGTAATTAAAAAAGGATGCACATGGCATCCTTTTTAAGTGTTTGCTTTTAGGTTATTTATTAAAAGCTGTAAGTAATATTACCGTATAGGAAACGTCCGTCTAATCCGTACGGTGCATATGGCGTGTACGGGAATATTTGGCCAAAGTCAGAGTAACCAATGTTATCTACCGTTGCTTGTGGGTACTGATCGAACAAGTTATTTGCACCTACTGCAAATTTCCAGTATTCGTCTGGGCGGTAGGCTACTTCTAGGTCGGTGATCCATTTAGGGTCTATGTACTCATCGCGATCGGCAGTAGTTGAAATATCAGCCACTTCACCGTAGCGCGTTGCACGAAGGGTGGTTTGCCATTCGTTAAAGTTCCACACTGCTGATAGGTTCCATTTGCTATCTGGCGTGCCTTCTTCAAAGCGGCCTACTTCGCGGCGCGCAAATACAACGTAGTCATCGCCTAGTGAGTTTAACTCGCTTGGGTTGTCATCTACATGTGTTACTTCGGTATCGTTAAAGTTAGCCGCTACGTTTAAGCGTAAGTCGCCTAAATCGCTTAAATCTAAGTTGTAGGTAGCAACAATATCAACACCTTGCGTGCGCGAGTCGATAGCGTTAGTAAAGTAACGTACGCTTTCAGTGTTTAGCTCGCCGGCATTTTGCAGTATTTCTACTACAGCATCGCCCTCTAGGTTTTCAGACAATACAATACGGTCATCAATATCAATGCGGTAGGCATCTACAGTTAGGCTAAAGCTGCCTTGCGTGTACATAAATCCTGCTGTTACGTTGACTGATTCTTCGGCGTCAAGTTGTTCCGCACCTAGCGCTTGCGCTGCCGCTGAATCGGTAGGGAATAAACCTACTTCAAACGGTTGGTTGTTCTCAAGTACGGTAGAGATTTGGCGGTACGAGCTTTGCGCAAGTGATGGTGCACGGAAACCTGTGCTAATTGCACCACGCAATGATAGGTTTTCGTTAATGCTGTAACGCGACGCAAGCTTTGATGTAAACGTATCGCCAAAGTCGGTGTAATCTTCGTAGCGACCCGCTAAAACAAGGTTCCAGTCTTCTGTTAGGTAAGTATCAAATTCAACAAATACCGCTACGTTATGGCGGCTTTCGTCGGTTACGCTTTCTGGGCCAAAACCAGCTAATACTTGTGCGCCACCGGCAGCAATTGGATTGCCATCGCTATCTAAAGCGGTAATGTAAGAAGCTTCTTCGCCTTGCTCAATTTTGTAGCTTTCGTGACGGTATTCTGCACCTACAGTAAAAAATACGTCATCTGGCAAGCCAAAATCTAGCACTGTATTTGCCGTAGCGTTTACTAAAAACTGATCGTAAACCAATGCACCGTTGTCAAATTCGGTTGGGCTGTCGGCACCTAGTGATGTATTTATACTATTTACAACCCCAAAGCCAAAGTCGTTACGGCCGTAGTTGGTACTTACATCCCAAGTCCATTCGCCAGTTTCGCCCTGTAGGCCTAGGGCAAATGAGTAATCTTGTACGTCGGTTTCAATTTGCGGTAAAAAGCCATCCGGATACACTTCTAACACGTTGCGGCTGTCTTTTGCACGGCGGTAAAAACCACCTGAGTTACCTTCGCGTTTTGAGTAACTACCAAACGAGTACAGGTTATAGCCGTTATCAAAATCGTAACCCATGTTGTAAAACAGTGCGTAGTCTTCAAGCTCTGCTTTACCAAAACGGTGGTTGTAACGGTCGATAGTAAATTCGCGTGGGTCTAGGCTGCCATCTTCTAAGCGGTCGTATTGCTCGCGCGGGTCAAAGCCTGAGCGCTGCGTAGAGTCGTTATCACGATACTCAATTGATACGTTTACAAAGCCGTTATCTAAAAGCTCAAAACCAGAGTTTGCGCTAATTGTACGACTTGCGCCGTCGTTTACTTCGCGGTCGGCGCCGGTATTAAAGGCAAGGTTGCCATCGGCATCTGCGTAGGTGCTCTCTAGCTGAGGTACGCCAGCCATTTGGGTGTCGTACTCGCCGTAGGTTACGCTTACGCTGCCCCCTTCTGAGGCATCTTTAAGTACAATGTTAATTACACCGGCAATGGCGTCTGAGCCATACTGCGCTGCTGCGCCATCACGTAGTACTTCTACGCGTTTAATGGCTGAAGTTGGGATCATGTTTAAGTCAACAGCGGTAGAACCACGGCCAACAACACCCGCTAAATTTAATAGCGCGCCAGCGTGGCGGCGTTTGCCATTAATAAGCACTAGGGTGTGATCGGGTGCTAAACCACGTAATACAGCAGGTTTAGCGTGGTCTGTACCATCACCCATGGTGGCGCTTGGGTAGTTAAAGCTAGGCACTTGGTTGGCCAGTATTTGGCTAATTTCTAGCTGACCCGTGCTTTGCATATCACCACTGGTAATAATATCTACAGGTACGGTACTTTCGGCAATACTGCGCAGGCTTCTGCGGGTACCGGTAACCGAAATCACTTCAATACTTTCTTGTGCTTGAGTGTCTTGTTCTGCAGCAAATGCAGGAGAATAAGACGCGCCAAGCGCAGAGGTAACGGCCAGGCTAAGTGCTACTTTTTTGGCTGATAATTGCTTTAACATGATGTTGATTCCCTTAAGGGCTGCTGACTATTGATTTTTCAAAGGAGCGCATAATATAGAAGGCACTACCTGTGTGCAAAGATAAAAACTGTCTAAGTTATTCTAAGTTGTTAACAACTAAAATGACAGTTTACGCCCGCTATAGACGTTTAGATCGCTCGAGTTGCAATCTTGTGTCGAATGGCTGCAAATTCAAGGTAAGTTGTCGGTTTTTTTGAAAAAACAAAAAAGGCCAAGTTAGGGCGTGTTGCACTTTGCGGATTGAAATTTGTTCAATCTAGGGGCGATTAAATCGCGGCGCGAGGTTTGTAACCTAGTGGGCTCGATAACTGCTCCTGCGTTATTCTAATGACTTACATCCCTGTAAGAATAAGTAAAAATCGAGTAAAGCTTCCGCGTCCTGCTCACGCCCCTTACCTACATCCATGTAGGCAACAAAGAGTTTATCGCCCCTAGGCAGAACCCGAAGGGCAGCACATGTTTGGCATTTATGCTGCGTTATCGCCTATTTATGGGGAATAACCACACTTCATAGACTCTGCCTTGCCTAAAAATCAAACGCACTGCTGAAAATTTAACCATCAAAGCTCAACACGCCCTGAAAACTTGGCCTTAATTTATTGTGTAAATTGCGTGAAAAAAATTATTCAGGCGCTACTTCTAACGTCGTGAATAAAGCATAACGACCGGCATCTACGCCTTCTTCGTTTACTTTAACTTTGTTAGAGGTCTCGATTAGGTATAGGCCTGGCTCTTTCCAGGTTGTGCTAAACATGCCGTTTTTGTCGGTTGTTACTTTTATTTCGCCACGTTCGTTACGGTAGCGTGTATCGCCTTTTAAAATGCTTACTTCAATGCCTTCGCCCGCTGGCTTGCCATCTTGTAGTAACTGAAAACGCGCTTGCTCGCCGACAAATAAATCGTTTGGATGCGTTGGGCCGCTAAGCTCAAGGCCTAAACCAAGTTGTGCAGGCTTAGAAGTACCGTTACGGCTTACAAATGTATCTACTGTAGATATAACTTTAGTTGTGGTTACATCTTTTGCATTGCTTGGTAATTTAGCTTCTGACTTTTTACCAAATACGCGCTTGCGCTTACCTTCTTCGTTTTTGTAGAAGGTCATGTACATTGGCTTTTGCGTCATGGCAATGTGGTAAGTACCTTCTTCTTTTAGGCTTACCGCCGCTGAGCTTTTACGCTTTAGGTAATAAGCACGAATGGTCTCAGATACTTCTTCGCCGTTTGGTGCAAGGGCCATAAGTAGAGTGTCGTCGTACTCTGCGCCTTTTTCTTTTGGTTTAAAGGCTTTGTCGGGTGCAAATATTTCGTTAGAAATACTCGCGTCAATCATTACGTAGTGCGCTTTGTCACCAGATAATGACGTGTGCGAAGGTAATAACCAACGACCATGTGCACTTGCCGATGTAGATACCAGCGCCGATAAGCTAAGTGCGCCAATTAAAGCCGTTTTTAATAAATTAATTTTCATTGTATTTCCTTAAATTCAAATGATTAAGTAGCAGCTACTTAGTGCTTACGGTTACAAAACTTGTCGAAAATTCTTTTTTACCTTCAATGGTCACTTTGCCAGCTTGCGATAAATCAAGCTCTACGCGGCTGTAATCACGGCCGCCTTCTTCGCGCACAACCTCAATGTTTAAAAGGTATTTGCCAGGCTTTACGGCATTGCCGTCTAAATCTTTACCTTGCCAGTTAATGGTGTAAGTACCTGCACGCTTAGTTGCACCACTTATGCCGTCAAAGTTAATGTCGGTTTTACCTGCTTTACGCCACCATTGGCGCAAATCTTTAAACCATTCTGCTTTTTGAACCCATAGCGCAAGCGTAGTTACGTGTTTACGCTTTGGCGTTTCTAGCCAAACAGCTACGTATGGGCGGTGGTAAGGTTGTACATCAAGATCGGGTAGGGTTAATTCAATCTCTAGCTGTGGCGTTTGTGCCTGCGCAGTTGATTGAAATAATGCGGCAACCATTAATAGTGCTGCACTTAGTACCGTACTTACTTTTAACATTAAGACACTCCTTTAATTTGTGGCACCCAACATAAATAAATAACCAAAGGCGTTGCTATGCCTAAAACGGTTATCCATATTCCTGCTAAGCGTTTTTTTCTATTTTGAAATAAAATAATCATCCCGGTGATTGAAAAAATAATCATCAATACCGCTGAAATATCAATAACCCAGCTCCACACAGCGCCACTGTGGCGGCCTTTGTGTAAATCGCCAATCAGGCTTAAAAAGCCACCGGTTTGGTAATCTAGGTTTAGCTCACCGGTTGTAAAATCAAGCTCTGCGTAAGCAAAACCTGCCGGTAGTGGGTAGTCGAGCATAACCAGCGCGTCTTCTTTTTCCCACTCAATGCTTTTAACTTTAGTGAGCGCGTATTGCTCGGCAAAAAACGCTTCTATGTCTGGGTAGAGGGTGGGTAATGTATCTAGTTGAGTATTCGCTTTAGCCATTAACGCTTGAGGAATAGTGGTGCTTACTTGGCCGTTGTTTTTGTCGTTTTTAAGCCAATCAACATGGTTAAGTACAATGCCGCTAACGCAAAATAAAATAAGCAAAAAAAACAAAGCTGTAGAAATATAAATATGGAGCGCACGGCTTGTGCTGTACAAAGCCCGCTTATTAATAAACGCCATAAAAACAGTAATTAAATTAAATTTAGAACATGATAATCATTTGCATTAACTATTACAAATTTACTTACTTAACTTTACATTAAATTTTTGGCTAAACGGTGTGTGCATGCAAAAAAGGGCGGTTATTTAGCGCTTGGTGGGTGCGAGGGCCTTAAAATTAGGTAAATCATAACGGCTATTTCAATTACGCCAACAAGGTAAATAACCCAAACAGGGGCGTTTGAGTAAAGCAAAAATACAAAACCAATAAGCATACCAATCGCGGCGTAGCATTTTGCTTTTACAGGCACTACTTTATGCGCTTGCCATTGTTGTAAGGTAACGCCGTAACGAGGGTGGTTAAGTAGCCAGTGTTCAAGCGCTGGTGATGAGCGAGTAAAGCAGGTAAGCGCAAGAATAAAAAAAATGGTGGTAGGCATAACCGGCAGCACAATACCAATAATGCCAAGAGCCACTAATAATAACCCAAGTGCTTTAAGCCATAAGTTTTTATAACAAATAAATACTGCTTTTATATTCACTTAGGCTCTTTTAAGTAATGGCTGTTAGTTAGGATTGTAGGCCAAATAGTTATAAAATCGAACCCTATAAACGCAAAAAAGGGCAAACTAAGTTTGCCCTTTTAACATACTAAATATGTGTTACTTATTTAGAAGTAGTAACCTACGTTGATGTTAAAGCGACGTTCTGTGTCGCCATCACCTGCAACAGAGCCACCAATAAATGGCTGGTTACGTGCTTGAATAAAGTCAAAGTAAGTAAATAATGCACCGGCCGATACGCTCATGCCTGTTACGTTCATCCACGTATCTGGGCTGTCGTCAGACTTGTCGTAAATAATGCCGTAATCGTTGTAAAATTGAACGCCTGTTACTGGGCCCCAATCAAGCGATAGGTCGTAAGCTACGTTAAAGTTGGTCATGGTTGCTTCGCTTGATACGGTATCGTAGTAATCAAACGCGCCAACTACAAAGCGGTTGCTGTTGTCGTCTAGGTCGTAGTCGTACTCGCCGTGCTGAAATTGAATATTCCAGTTATTAATTTGGCTATTTACATGAAACGCCCATGCGCCGTAGTTACCTGCACGGTCGTTACCGTCGTGCAAACCACCGCTTAGTAGTGATACGCCAATATCGGTTTTAGCGTTTTCACTGTGCTCAATTTGATACACTGTACGGCCAGCAAAAGTATTGTACTCACCAAGGCGCGAACCTGGTGCGTCGTAGGTGCCTTCGGTTGTTGCACGGCTACCAACAATATCGTAAGAGTAACGTTCGTTAACTTCTGAGCTGCCATCAACGCCGCCTACTTCATCATTTTTGAAAAAGCCGAGGTCTAGTTTCCAGTTGTCTTTAAGTTTACGGTTTACTGTCACACCTAAATCAAAGTCATCTTCTAGGCCAACGTAGTAGTTGGTGCTAAAAAAGTAGCTGTGTGAGTTGTATGGGCCGTTACCAAACGGTACAGGTGCAATACCGGCTTGCGCTTCCCAGCCATCTGTAAATTCGTAACCTAAGTATGCATACTTAACAATGGTCATGTAATCGTAAAAACGAAAATCACCATTTACAGAAATATCGCTAATTTCACCCGATAAGTTAAGGCGAAATACTTCAAAGTCTAAATCGCCGCCACGGTCTTGCGTGTCTTCATCGTAGGTGTTTGTGCTGTAGTTAAAACGTACGGCACCGCCAATTTTAATGCCTTCATCTTCTTGTTCAGGCGCAGCTGCGGCAACAACAACTTCTTTGTTGTCGGCCTTTTTACTGATCTCGGCAACTTGTTGTTCGTGTTGCTTGTTGATTTGGCTTTGCTTTGATTTTTCATCAGCAAGCTGCTGTTCAAGCAACTGCATTTGTTGCTTAAGCTGCTTTAATTGGCTTTGTAGTGTGTCGAGATCGGCTGCATGAGCAGTGCTTGCTGCACCGCCAAGCATTAGTGCTAGCGTTAATTTTGAGAGTTTAGTCATTGTTGATGCTCAGGTTTTGATTAAAAAATAAAAAAATTCAAGGTGCCCAAAGGCCCCTTACGAATGATGTAAGAACTAATTTAAATTTATTTTTTATTTTTTTTATTTATTTGGTGTTTGAGTTAACGCGCCTACCTCTAACAGAGGTGATGCGTCTAACTTATCAGCATCCATCATTGCTGCAACGCGTTGCATAGATGAAAGCAATAAACTTTGCTCCCACTCTGCAAGTGCAGAAAACTTTTCAATAAAGTGTTCTTGCAGTGGCTGAGGTGCTTTTTCTAGTAACTCTTTCCCTTGCTCGGTGAGGTATAAGCTCACTCGGCGTTTATCCATTTGACTACGAACGCGTGTTACAAGGTTTCTGCTTTCTATTCTATCAAGAATATTAGTTACAGTAGCCGGGCTTAAGTTAACATTCTGAGCGATACGGCTTGCTGTTATTCCATCGGTGTGCGCTACTTCTTGCATTATAAGCAATTGTGGGCCTGTTAAACCTGATGTTTTATTTAGCTGCTTAGAATGTAAGTCAATCGCGCGGATTACTTTACGTAAAGAAACTAATAATTCGTCATATTTTTGCATTTGCTTATCTCGTCGATGGGCCAAAGGTGTGCCGTAATCGCGAAATGTTACACATCAAATAAATTGAATTCAAATAATAAATTAAGCTTGAGCCCATGTTTATTGGTTTTTATTAGTTTGAGCAGAAACTAAAATAGTATAATTTTGTTTAAAACTTATTAAATGTTATTAGCATATTGTTTGCATTGTGGTGCGCACACTACGTATGTTGTGAATAATTGGCAAGTCTTATGGTTTAGACTTTAGTATTATACCCACCTGCATTAATACCTTAATAAATTTAACATGCGTTTGCCTAAGCTTAGCCGCGGTTTTACTGCCTTAAAGCATGGGCATTATTTATACGCATTAGTGTTATTTATAACAGCTGTTATTAATTGGTAATTGTTTGTAAGTTAGCTGTGTATGTATTAATCGCCAATGAACAAATTATGCACGCAATGTTTAGTGAGTATAGCGTATACTTTGCACATGCATTATTGTTTATATGCACATGTTAAAAATCTTTAATATCAGCATTGTAGGGAAAAACATGAAATTATCGCCATCAGTTAGCATTGAACAAAGCGAAACCGGCCTAGAGTTTATAAAAGTTGCGAGCTCAAAGTGTGATGCAAAAATATTTTTGCAAGGCGGGCAAATTACCGAGTTCATCCCAAAAAATAACAAGCCACTTATTTGGGTCTCTAAAAATGAGACGTTTGAAGAAGGGGTGAGCATTCGCGGTGGTATTCCTATTTGTTGGCCTTGGTTTGGTAATCATGAAAATCAAGATTGGCCAGCGCATGGCTTTGCACGTACCAGTTTATGGCAAGCTGATGCTGTGCATGAAGATGATGAGCACATTACAATTAGCTTAAACTTACCCATGAAATTAGTTAACCCAACGTATTGGCCGCACCAATCGGCGTTAAAGGTTGAGTTTGTTTTGAGCGAGCAATTACAGGTGCGTTTAACAACCACTAATTTAAGTAATAGCCCTTTTAGTTATACGCAGGCTTTGCACAGCTATTTTCCTACCTCAGATATAAAACACACCCATGTAGAAGGTTTACAAGGCGCGCAATACATTGAGTTTGGCGAAGGGCCGTTTGCGCAAAATGCCCCAGTGGAGTTTACCCGCGAAACCGATATGGTTTATACCCAGGCCGCTAAGCAGCAACACATTCACACCCCTGATGGGATTATTAATGTAAGCCGCGAGAACTCAAGCTCGTGTGTGCTGTGGAACCCATGGATAGAAAAATCTAAGCGTTTATCTAATTTTGCTGACGATGAATACCTGAGCATGGTGTGTTTAGAAGCCGCCAATGTGTTAGAAGATAGCGTGACACTTGAGCCTAAACAAAGCCATACGTTAGTTACAACAATCAGCTGGGCTAACAGTCAGTAATTAGGAAAGGTACTTAAAATCGTGTTTGATAATCAGCAAGTAATGGATTTACCAAAGCATAGCGAAATACAGCTCAACCCCTTGGCCGATAAAGCGTTACTGCACGTGCAACTTAATTGGCTGGCGTTTTACATTCCTTTTTGCGCGGTACTGTTTGCTGTTTGTTACTTTAACGAAGCGTTTGCTAACAAAGCACAAACCTACTTGCTGATAGGCGTGCCTATTTTAATATTGATTTCAATGCTTTATAACGCCCTGAGTATTAAGCTGCAGGGCTTTGCACTGCGCAATCACGATATTGCGTTTAAAAAAGGGGTTATTTGGCAGCAAATAACTATTTTGCCCCTCGCGCGCGTACAGCATATGGAAATTCACCAAGGCCCCATTGAGCGAAAACTAAAGTTAGCCAGTTTAAAGTTATTTAGTGCCGGCGGGGTCAGTGCTGATTTACAAATAAGTGGCTTAACCCACGAGCAGTGCAAAAACATACGCCAATTTGTACAAAATTATCGCCAAGACGGCACACCCGCGCAGGTTGAATTAGCAAATGAGTAATACCATTAGCGAGGAGCAAAGTAGCTCACTACATTGGCAAAAAGTATCGCCTTGGGCGGTTTTGTATTTTGTGGTGTATTTTAGTGTGCGCTTTGTAAAAGACGGGCTTTTAAACCTGCTGCCTATGCTTGTGGTGTTTGTAACACAAGTAGAAAACAAGCTGTTTTGGGCGCAAGTTGCAGGTGCTATTGCGTTAGTGACACTGCTAATATATTCAATTTTATATTACATAAATTTTAAGTTTTGCATTAGCAACGATCACGAAATTTTGCTTAACAAAGGGGTGTTTAAAAAAGAGCGCCTAACGCTAAAATTTTCGCGCGTGCAAAACGTTAATATTGCTGAGCCCTTTTATTTTACGCCCGTTAATTTGGTTAATTGTATTTTTGATGCCGCAGGCAGCGTAACCCAAGAGGCGGTATTGCCAGGTGTTACCAAAGCCTATGCACAGCAAATGCGTAAACAAATTTTTGCCTTTAAAGCGCAGCAGCAACCCGACGAGCAAACACCCTCCAGCGAGCATTTTGAAGCAGAAAATAGCTTACGTATCAGTAATAAAGAAATCGCTAAATTTGGCTTAATGTCTAATATGGCTATATTAGCAATGGCCGCTATTGCGCCTTTTATAAATGTGTTGGTTGATTTTTTAGAGCAGCAAATTATTGCTAAGGTAGAGGGGTTTTATCAGCAAGAGCTTGGTTTACTGGCAAGTGCTGCAACCTTTGCCATGATAACGCTTATTGCTTTGCTTGTTTTAACGGCTGTGATGTTGTCGGTAGGTATGTCGCTTATTCGTTTTTATAACTTTGAGCTTTACTTTAAAGGCCAAAAATTTAAACGTATTGCCGGCTTATTAGAGCGCCATCAGTTGTCTATGAGCATGGATAAAGTGCAATCTATAGTTATAAAACAAAACCTAATGGGGCGGTTACTAAAGCGTTTTACCGTTGAGTGCTTACAAGCTAGTAGCGGGGGTATAGCGGCGGGCGTGGCTGCTAAAAAAAATAAACAAACCTTAGTGTTACCCGTTTTAAATAGCGAGCAAGTAGATAGCGTTTGCCAATGGATTTACCCGTGGTTTAATAGCAAAAAATTGCAGTTTAACGGCGCAGAACGTGCCTTACTTTATAAAAACTTGAGCTTTTATGCCTTAATTCCAAGCGCTATTGTGCTGTTAGGTTGTTATTTAGGCGACTTTAATGCCTGGCTTAGCTTGGGAGTATTACTTATTTTAGCGGGATTAGTAACGCTTGCTTATCAGCGTTATGGCTATTATTTGCATGAAGACAACGGCCGTTTTTACATGGTGGTACGCAAAGGTATGATAGGGGTGCATTATCGTGTGTTTGAACTGTATAAAGCGCAAAGTGCACGCAGTATTAGTACCTACTTTATGCGCCGCGCAGGGCTTAAAAGCCTGTATATACAACTTGCATCAGGGTTTGCCTTTATGCCCTATATAAAGCAGCAAGATGCTGATTATATAATTGATTTTACTCTTTATCAGGCAGAGTCAACGCAGCGTAACTGGATGTAATTATACCAATCGACTTACATACTTAGCCTTTTTAGGTTGCCAAATAAAGCGTTAACGGCGTTATTAATCTTTCATGTAAAACAAGGCATTGCTTAATTTAAAAGCTTATAAATTATACACTTTCATAAGCTTTGTTACATTTTTTTACTGCAACATTAGTTGGTTTAATAATACTCTAAGTGGTATCAATCATTTAAAGGATTATTATGAAAAAATCACTCATCGCTGCCTCTTTGTTATTAGCCACACCTACCTTAGCTGCTGATTGGCAAACTATTTATACCGAGCACTTTAATGTGCATTACAGCACCGAAAACGCCGATTATGCTAAATCGACAGCGGTCGAACTTGAAATAGTACGCAGGAAAGTGCTTGAGCAGCAAAACCGAGCGCTCGATAAAGTAGTTGATGTGGTGGTGTTTGATCCCCTAAATGCGCCCAACGGCTTTGCTTTACCTACTTCTAATAATCCTTTAATGGCCCTTTTTACCACGCCCCCACAATCAGATACGGTGGTTTCTAACATTAGTGGCTGGCAGCAATTACTGATATTACACGAATATATTCACTTAGTGCATTTAGCGCAGCCCACACGCAACACGTGGCAGCAAAAAATACGGGGTGTGTGGGATATTTACGACTTAACTTACAGTGATATGCCGCGCTGGGTAGCCGAAGGTTATGCAACCTTACTTGAGTCAAAAATGACGGGCCGAGGGCGATTATTTGATAACTACACTGAGTCAATGCTCATTGAGTTTGCCCAGCAGGGGGCATTGCCTAGCTATAGCCAGCTAAGCGATACAGAGGGCGGTTTTATGGCTGGCTCTATGGCGTATTTAATGGGCAGCCGGTTTTTAAATTGGCTAGAGCAAACTTATTCAGCGCAAATGCTCGATGCTGTTTGGACACGTATGCAGGCAGTTAAAAAGCGTGATTTTAACGAGGCCTTTACTGGGATATTTGGCCAAAGTGCGGCTAAGTTATATGGCCGCTTTATTGCACAATATACTTATAAAGCGATGGCAAAAGAGCAGTCAGAGCCTGCGCTTAACAGCGAGCTGTGGTTAAAGCTTAACTTATATGCAAGCAACCCTGCGCTTTCAAAAGATGGCAGTAAACTTGCGATTGTTGAGCGCGATAAAGATAAAAAAACCAAGCTTATTATTTATAGCACGCAGGATAATACTAAAGCTGAAGATGAATTTACAAAAGCACAAAAAGCGCTATTAGAAAACGATGCATTGGATATACCCGATAACGCCCCGAGTGTATTTAAACGTGAGAAAAAGCACGTATTAAATCAAATAAACAGAGCGGGAATTGCTAATCCACAATGGGTAAATAACAGTACACTTTACTTTAATGCTTATACACGTGAAGAGACGGGTATTTATAACAAAGTGTCTGATATTTTTAGTTATAACACCGAAACCGGAAAAGTTGAGCAGTTAACTAAACTTGCTGGCTTACGCCGCTTTAGTGTTACAAACAATGGAGAAACCCTTTACGCCGAGCAAGTACGTGGTGGCTACTCAGAATTAGTAAAAGTAGACTTAACAACGCAAACCATTACCCCTTTATTTACTAAAAGCTTAAAAACAGCTTACGACTACCCAACTTTTAGCCCTGATGAAACCCAATTAGCTTATGTATCAGCCAATTTAAATGAGAATTGGCAATTGTATATACAAGATGTTGCCAATAATACTCGCCAAGCCGTGCCTATGCCAAACGGGTACCAATACCTAAGCCAACCCAGCTTTAGTAAAAACGGAGAAAAAATTTACTTTGTAGCCGGCTTAAAAGGCTCAACCGATATTTATAGCTACCATATTACAAGTAGCACATTAACTAAACTTACTCAGGGCCAAGAAGCCGTTGCCCACCCGCTAGAAACAAACGAAGGGGCATTACTTTATTTATCTATTACTGCTGATGGGCCTAATGTAAAGCAACTACCGAGTACGGTAGAGGGTGAAATAGTCACTGATTTAGCACTTGATAATAGCGCGCCATTGCTTTTGGTTGATCAGTACACTTTGCCTAAAGCAAAAATATATAGCGAAAATGTAGGTAAACAAAGCAGCTACGATGTGCTTGATCAGCGTGCGAGCCTAGCGCTTGGCGCACAGTATTACTCGGCCGCTTCAAGTGCTTTAAATATAAATATTAAAAGTAGTGACTTACTTAAACAGTTAGACCTTCAAGCGGGCTATAGTGTTGATCTAAATGATGATGCTTTGCATGGCGGATACGCCCAAGCAAAATATAATGCACTGCCAGTTAAGCTTAAATTGAGTGTATTTGATTATGATTTAAATACCGCAAAACAATACCAAGCGAGCGAAAATGCAGAAGTATCTGCACGAGGTGGTTTTGCAGCCTTAAGTTACCCGATTAAATACGCGGCGTTTAGCATAACGCCAGAGCTGGCTTATAACTATACCGATTATAAGCAAGACTATAATAAATGGGCACGCATAGGCATTACACAAAGCTGGCAGTACGACCGCCAAGCATTTGCTATAGGGCAAAGTGTTAATGCCCAGTATTACGATGGCAGCAGTAAAAAAAATAATTGGGATGGCTACGATTTAGCGGCCAAAGTATTTGGTAAAGCGTTTGATGTGCCGCTTTATATTAATTTTACTCAAAAGCAGCGCGATGATAGCAGCTTAGCGCTAGGCGGATTTAGCTCAAACCTAATTAGCGAGCACCAAAATAGTGAGTTTGTGCTTTCATCAGAGCTGCCATTTTATAGCACAACTGCTGAGCGCTACACGGGTTATGGCGGTGGTTTTAGCTTTAAAGAAGGCATGCCATGGCTTTATTACAAACAGCACCAGGTAGATGATGCGGTATACGCACAAAGTTATGGTTTAAAATATCAAGGCAATTTTAGCTTTGGATTAGGCCCAGTCGGTGTGAACGATTTAACCTTTAATATGGGATTATCCCGCGTAGAGGGCGATAGCTTTGAGGATGAAATGCGCGGCTGGTTGAGCTTTTACTACTCGCTTTAAGTAAATTGCTATAACACGCTAATGCACTTGTGTAATAAGTGCATTAGCAAAAGCCGTGTTTAAACTAATTTAAAATACCTATGGTTAATTGTGCTTGTTTAGCGACGCAAGCTTAGCTTGATATACGTTTAGCCTTTCTTTATTGCGCTCATACTGGATGGCTTTTTCAAGCAAGCTTTGTGTTTGCGCTGTGTTACCTTGTTGGTAGCGAATTTTAGCCAGCTCTAAATAGAGCTCCGATATATAAGGGGCTTTTGCAATGGCAAGTTCGAGTTGTTTTTTAGCTTGAGTGACCTTGCCCTGATGTAAGTTATTTTTAGCAATAACGAGTAGCTCGTAGGGATCTTTTTCTTTATCAACAAGCTGGCTTGTTAGGCGTTTTTCTAGTGTTTTATCTCCCAGCTCTTTTGCTAATATTCGATAGTTATTAATTAAATTTATACTTATATCGTTTCTATCAAGCGCGGTTTGGTAAATCATGTGAGCGCTTTTTAAATCGCCGGCACGGCGGTGCAGCACGCCGGCTATATTAAACAGTTCTGCATCGTTTGGCGTAAAGCGGTTGGCTTGCATAATTAAAGAGTAAGCCTTATTAAGGTTGTTTTTGGCTAGTGCCGTGGCCGCTAAGTTGCTATAAAAGTTAGAGAGTAAATCGTTATACGTAGCGCTGCCTGAGTAAAAGCTGCCACGAGTGGGGAAGTAATCAATTAACGTGCCTGCGCGAATTATTACAATAATATCTTCATCTGTTTCTTTTTTTGGGGCGTAAATTTTCGTTCTAAAGTGGTTAGCAACATAAATTACATTGCCTTCTTTGGCATACACAGGTTCGCTCGTCATTTCTTGAAAGCTGGTTTCGAGATTTAAAAGCTGCGCATAGCTTTGCGTAAGTATGGCTAAACTAATGCAGTTACCTTCTGAGCGTTCAATCGCTTGTTGGGCTGTGAGGGTGGCGCCATCATACTTAAAGTTGGTGAGCTGGTTTTGCAGGTAATTAAAAATAATTTCATCAGCGCGAACATTGCTTAAACGCGAGTGTGCGTAGGCTAAAAATGCGCTTTTTTCAGGCTCCGACAGCTCAAAAATACTGTGCTCGCTAGGTGTTTTAACCTGCTCGAAAAGCGAGTGATTTATTATATGGGTAAGTTGTACTTTTTTAATTGGCGTTTCGGGCGGGGTGCTACTGCAAGCAGTTAGCAATAAACTAAGTGTAAAAACTAAATATTTCATATATCACCTCACTGTGATTTTTAACATTACAGTGAGGTGATTTTTTAATCAAGCACTTACGGTGCGGTGTTTACTTAAGCGGTTTTTTTGAGACTGTTTTTTACGCTTACGGCGAGTAAACCATAAATAAAAGCCAGTACCGCCAAGCCAAACAGGGCTTAAACCAATAACACACCAAATTATTTTACTAATGAGCCCTGCAAAATAACCAAAGTGTAGTTTTCTAAAGCTATCAATTACTTGCCAACCTACACCCACTTCGCGAATGTCCCAGTTAGCCATATGCTCGCCCGTTAGCTTATTGTAAGTCACGGTATTGGCATATTCACTGGCAAGCGGGTTGCTGGTATCAACCTCACCAAATAACGTTATGTTTTCGTCTGGCTCAAGCGGCATTACTAAAAACGTACCATTAAAGGTGGGTATTTGCTTTTGGCTGTCATCAAGTACGTGCTGAAAAGAAATCTCTTCATTGTATAAATTTTTAGTTAATACAAAGTGCTCTTCTTCTGCGTGTTCAATTACTTCGTGATACCACACCGCGCCGTTAAAGTAGCCGCCAGTGATGGCTAAAATTATAATAATTGGCGAGCCAATTACGCCGGTCATTTTATGAATGTCGCTAAGTACTATTTGCAATGTGGCGCGCCAGCGTACGCTAAATAACCGCTGCCAAAACTTACGATAAATAATAAGACCCGTAATACCCAGTACTAAAAAAAACACCGCAAAAAAGAACCCTAAAACAGTGCCAGTTTGCCCTGGTAAGCTTTTTAAATCGTTAAGTAAAAAGGTGTAATGTAAGTCTAAAAACCAGTCGGTAAAGTAATGGCTAGTGCCTACTGGCTCCGATAAAATATTGCCCGTGTATTGATCTAAATGAAATTTATACCAGTCCTCTGTACCGCGTTTAATTAAATAAACCCGATCAGCAGTATCATCGTTAAATATTTCCCAGCTACCTACGACATACTCAGGGTAGGTTTTTTGAGTTTTTGTTATAAGTGTATCAATAGGTAAGCGGTTGGCTTGTTGTTGTACAACAAAGTGACTGTCTGGCATTAGTAAGCCGTCAATCTCGCTTTTAAATACCAAAACGCTACCAGTTATACTGATAACAAGCAGCGGAATAAGCGCTATAAGGGCTACCCAGCTGTGAATTTTAAAAAGTGTTTTTCTCATAGTTTATTTTTTGTGTAATTGCCACAGACCTGCGTATGATAACAATTATCAGTTCTATTTCATAGTTGTGCGATGAATGCACAATAATTGTTTTAGAGCGAGCCGATCTCTAGAGTAAAATGCGTTTAAGCTGAGGTGTAAGGTTGGTAACTTTTAAATACAAAGCGGCCTAGGTGTTCACTTAAAGTAACGCTTTTTGTACAGCTATCTTGCCAGTGCCTAATATAGGTTTACGCTAATTTGTTGAGTAAAATGTATTCATCATTACAATGCGCGCTCACTTTAAAACCCTTTAAAAAACATATGTTTATTTATTGTTTCAGGCGGGTTTTATATTAACATTTAAGTAACGAGCGAGGTTATTTTGGCGCACTATCTACCTATTTTGTCGGCTTTTATTTTAGTTTTTAGCTTTTTACCGCTATTGAGCAAAATTAGAAAGAATCGCAGTGTGTCGGGGTTATCACTATTAATGATGACCTTTGGTTTAGCGCAAAGCCTCTACTTTATTACTTACAATATTTATTTTGAACGCTACTTTATTGCTTTACCATTTTTTGTAACTGGGGCGCTAAGTGGTTTAATTTTATATTACTTTGCACGCTATAACGCCGCAAAAGCTGAACGTATACAGCTTGTGGCTATGCTTGGCTTTTCGTTATTACCTTTTTTATTGCTGTTAAATAAAAGCCTAGAAACATCATCGGTGCTCAACGCCCTTACATACGTAGGGCTGGTAATGAGCTCAGTGCGGGTTATGCCGCAAACGTATAAAACCTTACGCAGTGGCAATATTAGCAATTTAAGCGCCCGCTACTTTAGCTTACAGTTTGTAGCAGGTACCTGTGGCTTATTTGTAGAGCTAAGTAGTGCTATGCCCAGCACCTCGCATATTTTAATGTTTGTTATGCTACTACTTACAAATGCTGTGCAATTTGCATGTATGCAATATTATAAAATGCGCCCCGCAATGGCTTAACTATAAAATTAATAGTGATTATTTAATGGCTATGTGGCAGGTTTAAACTCTAATTAATTTAGGGGGGAACCTATGCAACTCACCATCCATCAAATTGATGCGTTTACCAGCGAGTTATTTAAAGGCAATTACGCGGCAGTGATCCCGCTTGAGTCGTGGCTTAGTGATGAGTTAATGCTTAATATTGGCGCTGAAAATAATGTTTCTGAAACTGCGTTTACGTGCCCTTTGGCAGATGACAGTTTTGCAATACGGTGGTTTTCGCCATTAATGGAAATAGATTTTTGCGGCCACGCTACGCTCGCTGCTGCGTATGTTTTATGCGAGCAGCACAATCTTAGCCAAGTGCGCTTTAACGCCGCGGCTGTAGGGGAGCTTATTGTTAATAAAAATAGCGATGGCAGTTTTGCTATGACCTTTCCTAAACAAGCGCCAGATGAAGTGCAAACTATACCCGATGCGTTGTTGAAAGGGTTGTCTATACAACCTATTAAGGTGCTTAAAAACCGCCAAGCATATTTTGCTATATACGAAAATGCTCAACAAATTCATGATTTAACCACTGAGTCTGATTTGTTAAAAACCTTATATCCACTTGATGTGGTCGCCACAGCGAGTTCTGCTGAGTACGATATTGTGTCTCGTTATTTTTGGCCAGCAAGTGGTGGCGAAGAAGACTTTGTTACGGGCTCTATTCACACCGGCCTTGCCCCTTACTGGGCGCAGCAATTAGGTAAAAATAAATTAAACGCGTATCAGGCTTCAAGCCGAGGTGGTTTTATACAATGTGAAGTAGGCGAAAATACAGTGACCTTAACCGGTAACGCTGTGCGGTATTTAAAAGGCACAATTTATTTATAAATAAACAGGCCACGTATTACGTGGCCTGTTTGATTTAGTTAATTAAGCTTCTAACGCTTTAGCAATTAAGTGATCAATATACTTTTTATGCGCTTTAGTTGCTGTATCGGCTCCCCACCCTACGCTTGTATCAGCTATTTGTGTTAACTGATAGAGCGCGGCAGTTTTTGCCAAATTGTCGTGTTTACTGGCTTTGCCTAGGCCCGCAATAGCAATAAGCTGATTTACATACTCTATTTGTAGATTGCGGCTAACAGACGTGCTCTCTTTGCTATCAACAAAAATACTGGCAGTTAGGTCGTCCATAAATTGCGTTAGGCTATATTCGTTACCGTACAGCGCGGTGTCTGAAATACGCAGCATAACAGCAGGATGCAGCAATTGCGCAAGTACTGTTTTTTGCATGCCTAAAATCATTTTGTGTGCTTTAGGGTCTTCATTTTTACCATAATGGCTAAAGCCGCGACGTTGTTGCTGTAAATAGTTATACAGTGGTTGCATGCTAGTGAGTACACCTGGCGCAAATACATATTTAGCAAGTATGTTCATTGCTTGTGTTTGGCGCTCAAGCGGTACTGGGGTAAAGGGTTTATCAGCATGCTGGTCGCCCACAACTGCACGTTCAACATATACGCCACCTATTTGGCGAGAAACAATGCCCGCTTGCGAGCGGTATTGGCCAAATAAACTATTAGCTGAGGTAACCAGTTGTTGGTAAGACTCACCTTTTACTGTGGCTTTTTCTTTTAGCTCAGTAAATAACTTATTAATTAGCGCCATACGGTCGGCGCCATAGGCTGCAGGGTTTGATGAAAGGTCGCCTATCATTACGCGCGGGTCTATATGGCGACCCGGTGCGCGCATGTCGTCGGCATCGTTACCAAAGGCAAGCGCATGCTCGCTAGAGCGCGCTAATATAGTATTTAGGCGTGCGCGCTCTGCGGCTTTATCTTCAAGGGCTGTGCTGTATCCATAGTTTATAGCCCAGTCGTCATAAGGGCCTGGCTTGGTTTGAAAAATATCGCCTTGCTGCACACCAATGGGGGCTATGTTGGCCGGCGCATAATCCATCACTGAGCCTGTAACTATGCCTTGGGTTTTGGTTTTATCATGAACCTCTTTTTCATCCCACAAAATAGACGATTTCATATTGTGGTTTAAGCCTAGTGTATGGCCTACTTCATGAAGAATTAACTGAGTTAAACCTTGGCGAATCATTTCATTGTCATCAATCGAGGCACCTGTTGCTAAGCCTTTAGCAAGTAATAGGTTTTGTTGAATTTCATGGCCTAGTGAGCAATTTAAATCGCCACTTGTGTGCAGGTTTTCGCCGTGGCTCATTGTACCTTGTGTATAAAGCGTGTCGTAAATCCAGCGGTTTTTCATAAACACAAACTCAAGCATAATGTCTGAGCCAAGTATTTCACCTGTTAGCGGGTTGGCCAGAGCCGGCCCGTAGCCACCAAATGGCGGTTTAGGTGATGAAGTCCAACGTAATACGTTGTAGTTAATATCGCCAGCATCCCAGGTTGCGTCATCGGGTTGTACTTTAACTTCTAGTGCGTTTTTAAAACCGGCTTTTTCAAAAGCGCTATTCCAGGTAAGTACGGCATCGCGTATTGTGTCGCGCCACTCTACTGGGGTGGTATTTTCTATCCACCAGGTAATTGGCTTTACTGGCTCAGAAAGCTCAGCACTAGGGTTTTTCTTTTGTAGGTCCCAGCGTTTAATAACATCTTCATACGGTGCCCAATCGGTCGAGGTCATTAGATCAAATTGATTGGTGAAATAGCCTATGCGCGCGTCATCTTTACGTGGTTTATAGTCGTTTTTTGGTAATGCAACAAAAGAGTGCTGCACCTTTACAGAGACATTGCGCGGGTCGCTTACTGCGCTTGTACCACGCACGGTGGGGCTGGCATTACTAAATACGTAATCTACAACCACATCTAAGTTATTTGGGTAAGGACGCTGCTTAACAATACGCGACTTTTTGCTGTTTAATTTACCCACTTTAAAGCGTTTTTTAGCTTTTTTATCGGCTGGGTTTGGCGTTGGCGATACCTTGTGTAGCGCCTCACTTAAAAATAGCTTGTTGACCTTAAAGGCTACTTTTCCTTGCTCTTCTTTTTCTATTTTAATGCTGGCTAAAACGGCTTCGCTAATATTGGCATTGCTTGCTTTGGCAATGGCACTGTTTTGATCAAATTTATAGCGAGGGGTTTTGCTAACTATATCTATGCGGTCAAAGTATTTTCTAAACTCAATAAGCTTGGTTTCTCTATAGGCACCGCGATAATGCCCAGCATCAGTGACACCGTCGACTGTATGAGCAAAGTATACAAAAGGGGTATTGAGCTGCGATTCGGTGATCACCATTAAGTGCTCACCGGTTTTTGGGTCTTGGTATAAATTAAAAATACCTGAAAATTCGGTTTGTCCTTCGACCATTTCGCTTAGGGTTTGTGGTTTTTTGTCTTCTTTTTTATCGCTAGCCAGTGCGTGGCCGCTAAGCGCTACACTAAGTGTTAGCGCAAGGGTTGTTAATTTCATTGTAATAATCTTTTTCGCTGTTATTTATTTAGTGTGACTGTACGTAAATTAAAATTTGTTCGCACATCTTCTCGATGAAATAATAGCCTAAACCTGTAATTTATTGATTTTAAATAGTAAAAGTTTGTAACAAAATATAATAAATGCGATGAATAGCAGGTGTTTGTTAACGGGTACACAGCTATATTTAGTTCCCAATTTTATTTGTAACAGTTGCTTACAAATGTCAGGTTAATGTTTTATTGCGCTCTGTTATTATAGTGTTAGTAGAAATATGAGGTAATTAGGATATGCAATCAAATTCACTGAGATGGGTGTTCCCATTTGTAGCATTAGCCATTGGTGTAGTGGGCTTTATGGGAATAAACGCTATTGCACAAGAAGATCAAAGTAAAACAGCAGTAGATACACGCCCCACCGTGCAAGTTGAGCCTGTAGAAGCTAATAATCATCAAGTAATAATAAACAGCTATGGCGAAATAAAACCATTAGAAAATACGCAGTTGGCGGCGCAGGTGTCGGGCGAAGTAATTAGCTGGCACCCTAACTTTGTAGCGGGTGGCGTGGTTTCTCGTGGCGATACACTTATTAGCATTGAAAAAGACAACTACGAAGCAGCCGTATTGGTAGCCGAAGCCGATTTAGCGCGTGCCAAAGCGGCCTTAATTGAAGAGCAAGCGCAGGCAAAAGTAGCCGAAGACGAAGCAAAGCGTTTTCCGAGTAAGGCACGTACCGACTTGTTTTTACGTAAACCGCAGGTGCTAAGCGCCCAAGCAGCGGTTAAATCGGCGCAAGCCGCATTAAAAAGAGCGCAACGCGATTTAGAAAACTGCGATATAAAAGCACCTTACGATGCGCTTGTTATAAGCCGCAATGTGGGGGTAGGCCAGTTTGTGGCTATGGGCGCACAAGTGGCCGATTTAAATAATATAGAAACAGCAGAGGTTATTATTCCTATTGCTGGTTTTGATAGCGTATTTTTACCGGAGCGAATTAAGGGCATTAAGGCCACTATTATTCAAAAAGGTTTAAACAGTTTTACACGTGAAGGCGTGATTGACCGCGACCTAGGTATTGTAGATAACGCGACGCGTATGAGCAGCTTAGTGGTACGTATTGAAGACCCATACGGCTTAAAAACACAGCAACCGGCTATTAAATTTGGCAGCTACGTGCAGGTTAATTTTGCAGGCGCTATGCTTAATAATATTTACCGTTTGCCGCAAACATTAGTTAATAACCAAACGGTGTGGATAGTTAACGAAAACCAAGAGCTTGAACCGCGCAAAGTAACCGTAGTGAGAGAAGAAGGCGAGTACTTTTATATTAGCAGCGGACTTAACGCCGATGATAAATTGGTTACCACGTTACCTGAGTACCCACAAAAAGGCATGCAGGTTAAAGTGGCTGGCATGGGCGAGCCAAGTAACGCGAATACAAACACCGAAAGTAGCGCTGATGCGCAACAGTTGTAAGGTGTAAATTAATGAGCGAATCAATTGAAAAAAAACAAACAGGGTTAATAGCTTATTTTGCTAAAAACTCTGTTGCAGCCAACCTAATGATGGTTTTTATTATCATCATGGGGATTATTAGCTACTTAACCATTCAGCGCCAAATGTTTCCTAATGTAGAAATTAACTACATTAATGTTGAGGCAAATTACCCCGGTGCCTCACCACAAGAAATTGAAGAAAGCATTCTTATAAAAATTGAAGAATCACTAAAGGATGTGACCGAAATTAAAAAGGGCGTGTACCGCGCCTTTAGAAATGGCGGTAGAGCAAGCCTTGAAATTAACACTGATGCAGAGCTTACCGATGTACTTGATAAGGTAAAGCTGCGTGTTGATGGTATTGCAACCTTTCCTGCGGGTATGGAACCGGTCACCATAAGTCAGATTGAGTTTAGGCAAGATGTTATAGGGATGACCTTAGTTGCCGATTTGCCGCTGACAGAACTCAAACCAATTGCCAATCAAATTGAAGATGAGCTATTACAGCTATCTAACGTGTCGTTGGTAGAAAACGATGTGCCGCTTGATGAAATTGCCATTGAAATCGACCCAGACACTTTGCGCCAATACAACTTAACCCTAAGCGATGTAATGACCGCTGTGCGTAATTACTCTGCTAATTTTTCGGCGGGGCAACTAACAACAGATGCGGGGATTATTTCTGTTCGGGTTGAAAATCAGTATTACTCTGGCGATGAGTTTAGGCAAATTCCGGTAAAAATAGGCGAATACGGCGCTAAGGTATTGCTTCAAGACATTGCTGTTATTAAAGACCAATTTACCGAAGGCGAGCGCTACTTTAAATTTAATGGCGAAAACGCAGTGTATATGTCGGTAAAGGCAACGCAAGATCAAAACATGATCCCCGTTGCCGATTCGGTTAAAGCATTTATTGAGCAAAAAAATACCCAGCTGCCACCGGGCGTTAGGTTAGAGCCTTTAATGGACATGACGTACTACCTAAATGCGCGCCTTGATATGATGAAGGCTAACTTGTTTCAAGGGGCAATATTAGTCGCTATTATGCTTTCGTTATTCTTGCGCTTTAAATTAGCGCTTTGGGTAATGATTGGCTTACCAGTGTGCTTTTTAGGCGCCATGATGCTAATGCCTTTATTTGGTATAAGCATTAATATTATTTCGTTGTTTGCTTTTATTATGGTGCTCGGGATTGTCGTAGATGACGCCATAGTAATAGGAGAGGCCGCCTATACTGAGGTTGAAAAAAGCGGAGGTGGAGTTGAAAACGTCGTCCGTGGTGCTAACCGTGTAGCAACCCCTGCTACATTTGGCGTACTAACAACCATTGCGGTGTTTGCCCCGTTTACACTTTCGAGCGGGCCAGAAAGCGCCTTCTTTTACGGTATTGCTGTAGTAGTTATGCTGTGTTTAGTATTTAGCTTAGTTGAATCAAAACTTATTTTACCGGCGCACATTGCCCACACGCACTTTTCACCTATTAAAAAAGGGGGCTGGCGCGATAGGTTTAATACCCGCTTTTTTGGCTTTGTAAATGGCCCTTATAAGCGTTTTATATCGCGTTGTGTAGATTGGCGTTGGACAGTATTGTTTGGCTTTATTGCTATGTTTTTTATAAGCATTGCGCTGATCACATCAAATAAAGTACGCACTGTACCCACTCCAAAAGTGCCGCATGATTTTCCGCAAATTCATATAGAAATGAACGACAATGTGTCTGACTTACAAACTATTGCAGCTATTCGTGAAGTAGAAGCCATGGTGTTAAGAGTTGATGAAGAAACAGAGCGTGAATTTGGCCAAAAAATAATTCGTGATGTACTGGTATTTAACCAAGGCAGAACGGAGTCTCAGTTACTTGCGCCGTTGGTTGATGAAGATTTACGCCCTTATAACGCGTTTGAACTTTCGCGCCGCTGGCGAGAAGCTATGCCAACCATTGCCGGTATTAAATCACTCACTATTGAAGATGATGTTGGCGGCGGTGGCGGCACCGGCGAAGGCGAATTTGGTTATTTACTGTTTGGCTCAGATATAGAAACGCTTAATGCGGCAGGCCGTCGTTTTATTCAGCTATTGCAGCAACAAAAAGGCTTGTTTGATATAAGCTCAACCATTGACCCTGCTAGCAAAGAAGTGCAAATGAGCTTAAAACCTGTAGCTTACGATCTAGGGCTCGACCTTGCTAACATTGCAAACCAAGTAGGCGCTAGTTTTTATGGTGGCGAAGCACAGCGTGTAATACGTAACGGCGAAGAAGTAAGAGTAATGGTACGTTACCCTAAACTGACTCGCGAAGCGTTTTCATCGCTAAAACACACAGTAGTTACTACACCGCAAGGGCGTGAAGTACTTTTAGGCGATGTGGTTGAATTAACCGAAACGCCGGGTATTAGCTATATTCGCCGTGAGGGCGGTTATCGTACTGTTTATGTGTACGGCAGTATTGATGAAGAAGTTATAGAGCCAGGCGAAGTGGTTTCGCAAGTAAAAGAAAACTTACTGCCGCAACTTAAAGAAGAATACCCAAGTGTTAAATCAGAGCTAGGTGGCGCAATAGAAGAGCAACAAGCGCAAGCTAATGAGCAGCTGCTGTTTTTTGTAGGCGGCATGATTTTAGTTTATATATTGCTTGCTGTACCACTTAAAAGTTATGCCCAGCCGCTTATTGTTATGTCGGTTATTCCGTTTAGTTTAACGGGGGCTATTTGGGGACACTTTTGGTTTGATTTAGACATTAGCTTAATGTCGGGCTTTGGTTTAATAGCCGCGGCTGGCGTTGTAATAAACGACTCGCTGGTAATGACCGACTACGTAAACCAAGTACGCCGAGAGGGTGTAAGCGTTAAAAACGCGGTAATAGAAGCCGGTTGTGCACGCTTTAGGGCAATATTATTAACCTCTATTACAACCTTTGCAGGGGTTCTGCCCATAATGTTTGAAACCAGTTTACAAGCTAAATTTGTAATCCCTATGGCAGTAGCGCTAGGCTTTGCGGTAATGTTTGCAACACTAATCACCCTTATATTGGTGCCGTGCTTGTACATTATTTTAGGCGATATTGGCGGCGTGTTTAAAATGGCTTTTCGAAAAGTATTTAGGCGAAAAGCCCCTATAAACCAAACCTCTTAAACTATTAAAAGCCAACTTTAACAAGTTGGCTTTTTAGTTATTTAGGGTTATATAAAAATCTCGGTTACATTCTTTTGTTTGAATAAGCTTTGCGCACGTTTTATAATCACTTTTTTCTGTTGGCAAATTAGTCGAAAGGCTAAGACGCAAAGTTTCCGGTCTAAGGTGTAAACTACGATAGCGGGGCTGCTGCATAATTTTTATACGGTATTGCTTGCCCTCAGTGTCGTTTTTGTGTATCCATATGATATGGATAAAATTTTGTGACTCTTAAGGTGTTACTGTGTTTATGCATACGTCGTTGGCCTGTGGAAAATGGTCAACTATAGGTTGTTTAAACCATCATACTCAATTATTCATTGGGGATGTGGTTAGTGTAACCTTTTCAGACATGCAAGGAGTGCTTGTTGATTTATCGTTTGACTATAAAATTACCTCTTTAGAACAAGGTGAGCCTCATGCTTGGCCACGCTTAGTTGCTGAGTATATAAACGTGCATGTGCCCCTGGTAAGTGCAGGTAGAATGACCAAGCAAGGGTTGGTTGTTGGCTATAGAGATAACGAAATATTTGCCCTAGAAAGTAGCGGTATTAATAAGGCAAAGGTTGATTTTCATTGCATTGCAAAGTGCGATACCCCCGCTAAGTGCACCAACCAAGCATATGATTTTGTATACCCTAATGGGGGCGAACAATACAATGCGGGGACTCGCGTACTGCAGCCTAAAACAGGTTATATATACCAATGTAAGGCATGGCCATTTAGCCAATTTTGCAGAACCAATAATGATAAAGACCCAAGCTTTGAACCTGGTATCGGAAAAAGCTGGGCAATGGCCTGGACTAAGCTCTCTTAACGCTTTTAAAATAAAAACCATCTTCCCATGGGTGTAATGACAAGAATAAAATTGCAGTAATTTTAAAATTTGGACTTATACCTCAAGCCCACTCTCTATGAGTGGGCTTTTTTATTTTTATGATAAACTGCCTGCATTGTTATTTTTTATACGGTTTTGTTGTGTCTTTAAGTGAATTTTCTTCTCAATCATTAGCTCGTTTTCCTGTTGCTAAAAAGCAACCTCATCAATTAACTATGCACAATAAAACGCGCACCGATAACTACTACTGGATGCGCGATGATGAGCGTGAAAACCCAGAAATACTCGCCCATTTAGCGGCCGAAAATACATACTGCGATGAGCAACTAGCCGCAATAAAGCCACTTCAAAACAGTATTTTTGAAGAACTAAAAGGGCGTATCGTAAAAGATGACAACACGGTGCCGGTTAAAGATGGCAAGTACTGGTATCACTCAGAGGTACGTGGTGACGATGAGTATTCGCGTCATTACAGAAGCATAAGTATTAACACCGATAACAAGCAGTTACTACTTGATGTAAATGTTTTAGCTCAAAACCATGAATTTTACGAACTAGGTGAAGTCGCGCTAAGCCCATGCGAGCAATTAATGGCATACAGCGAAGACACCGAAGGGCGCAGAATTTACAGCGTACATTTTAAAAACCTGCAAACAGGTGAAATGCTCAGCGATGTTTTAGAAAACACCGAAGGGCAAATTGTTTGGGCTAACGACAATAAAACCGTATTTTACGTTAAAAAAGACTTACAAACGTTACTGGGTTTTCAGGTGTTTAGGCATGAACTAGGCACAGCGCAAAGCCAAGATGTCATGGTGTACGAAGAGCACGATAAAAGCTTTTTTATGGGCTTGGGTAAAAGCCGTGACGAGAGCCTTATTATTATAGATTTGGCCACCACCGAAACAAACGATACCTGGGTGCTTGATGCCAATAACCCGCAAGGAGAATTTAACGCATTACTACCGCGCGAAGAAGGGCATGAGTTTGATATAGATAAACACGGTGATACTTATTACATAGTAACTAACTGGCAAGCTAAAAATTTCAGACTGATGACGGCAACAAGCGAAACGATTGCAGATAAAACGCAGTGGCAAGAGCACACCGCGCACCGTGAGCATGTGTTGCTTGAAGGCGTAGAGATATTTGACGACTTTTTAGTATTAACTGAGCGCGAGCAAGGTCAAGCTCGCTTTGTTGTTATTAACCAAGCTCAAGAGCGCATGGCGCTTGAATTTAGCGACCCATGTTACTATGCCGCTGTGGCAATGAACCCCGAGCCACAGGCGCGTTCGGTACGTATTTATTATTCAAGTCTAACCACGCCTGGAACGTTGTACGATGTTGATTTAGCCACGGGCAAAAAAACATTGTTAAAACAGCAGCAAGTACTGGGCGGGTTTGATAGTGCACTTTATGCCTCCGAGCGCTTATTCGTGACAGCACGCGATGGCGTGCAAGTACCTGTTTCATTAGTTTATAGAAAAGACACCTTTACCAAAGATGGCACTAACCCGCTGTTTCAATATGGTTATGGTGCATATGGTTACACGATAGATCCGAGCTTTTCGAGTACCTCATTGAGTTTGCTAGACCGCGGTTTTGTGTATGCGATTGCACATGTTAGAGGCTCCGAAATGCTAGGACGCCATTGGTACGAGCAAGGTAAAAAAGAGCATAAACAAAATAGCTTTAGCGACTTTATTGATATTACAAACGCTCTTGTAGAGCAAGGCTACGGTGATAAAAACAAAGTATTTGCCTCTGGCGGCAGTGCAGGTGGTTTGTTAATGGGCGCTGTATTAAACCAAGCGCCAGAGCTTTACTTAGGTGTAGGGTGTCATGTGCCATTTTTAGATGTGTTAACCACCATGCTAGATGAAAGTATTCCACTTACCACTAACGAGTATGATGAATGGGGCAACCCAAACGATGAGCACTTTTATGATGTAATAGCCGCGTACTCACCGTACGATAATATTAGCGCCCAAGATTACCCGCACATTTTAGTCACCACAGGCTTGCACGACTCTCAAGTACAGTATTGGGAGCCTATGAAGTGGGTAGCAAAAATGCGAGAACTCAAAACCGATAACAATATACTGGTATTCAAAACCGACATGGATGCAGGGCATGGCGGCGCATCTGGGCGTTTTAAAAGCCTTGAAGAAAAAGCCCTCGAAATGGCCTTTTTTATTGCGCTTATAAATTAACTGCAAAATACGCAAAATGTATTAAGCTTTAATGAAGCACTGATATATAAAAGGTTATTTATGTTTGGAGCACATGGAGAGTTTTATATTTGCTCTCAGCCACCCACCATGTATTTAAAGCTAATGGGTAGTTTTAATAATGAAGGAATTACTTTACTAACTAATGGCGTGGTGAACGAACTAAGTATGCACCCTAAAGGCGCACTAAAGTGTGTTGTGGTTAATTTAGAAGAATTTGAGTTAATAACTGTAGATAGCATGGACTCGTTAGAGGCGTACTTTGCCAGCGTAAAAGAGCGTGGCTACGAACGCGTAGATTACTTATATGCAAACATTATTGCTAAAAATATGTTCGAGAAGGTCTGGAGCAACAGCGATATTGAAGTTAACTTTTATAAAGACTCAGAAAGCTACCTACATCATCACCCAGACGATGAATACATTAAAACCTACTGGTAAATAGAATTACAAGCCCCTATGCTACGGGGCTTATAATGCTTTCTAGGCAGTTTTTGTACCTTCTTGATAAATTTAACGAGATATTGTTTTTAAGCTTCACTTTATAGTCGCCGCTGTCTGTTGGCATAAGCTCTTTTATGGCATGTTTTCTAACAAGCGTGGAGCGGTGAATACGTATAAAACCTTCAGGCTCTAGCTGTTGCTCAATGTTTTTCATGGTTTCACGGTGTAAAACGGGGGCGCTGTTACCATTAAAGTGCAGCTCTACATAATTACCCGCACCGTTTATCCATACAATATCGTTAATATCTATTAAACGTACCTTTCCTACATCTTTAACAACAATATGTGCAGCAATAGGTTGCTCGTTTTCAGATGCGGCTTTAAACAAGCGCTCGGCTTGTGTGGCCAATGGGCATAAATGAATAAGCTTATCGAAGCATTTTTCAAGCCTTGAAGCGGTTGCATCGACGGTTAAAAAATCGACTGCGCCGACTTCAAACGCAAAATTAGCAAATTCAGCTGACCTAGCAATCACCACCACTTTCATTGTTTTAGCCAATTCAGTTAGGTGCACTATTTGAGTAGGATCATTTAAATTAGATAATTCGTAAAAAAGCACATTAAAACGAGAGGTGTCTATTTGATCTAAACGCTGCTCGGGCAGTTGTGTTTGCGAATCAAAGTGACGGTGAGCTTGCACCTGCTGAGTTAAGAATGTTGCAAATTTGCTCGTGCTAACTCTAATTAGTGCATGAAAGTAAGTAATCATAAAAAAATCCATCTCTAGAGTGTGTAGTTATAAAGACCGTGTATTTAATAAAAAATGTTAGAAAAAATTTAATCTAATTTATAACAATCTGGGATAAGTACCTTCATCCCATATATCCTGCTGTTTGTACCTGACTAAATGCCTATTAAATAATGCGCATAGTGTCTTAAAATTATTCCACTTAATGTTGAAATGTTTGTAACCAACCAGTTACAAAAATAACATTTCAGGGACATTATAGTATGAAAAAAATAAATAACTTAGATAGTCGTACATTTAAAAAATCTTCATTGTCTTTAGCACTTAGTGCGACAGTGCTTGCTGGCTTTTCTTTTCAAGGTATAGCCGCAGAAGAAGACGAACTAGAAAAAATAGAACGCGTGCAAGTAACGGGTTCTCGTATTCGTTCAGCCGAGGCGATGTCATCTGCACCTATACAGGTTGTAAGTGGCGAGGCAATTGATGCATCGGGTTCTTTAAACATCCAAAACCTACTGCTAGAAAACCCAGCATTTGGCTCTCCAGCTATTAGCCGTACTAACTCTAACTTTTCGACGGCAAGCGCGGGTGTAGCTACTGTTGATTTGCGTAACTTAGGTTCAAACCGTACTTTAGTACTTGTGAATGGGCGCCGTTATGTATCGGGTGTACCTGGTAGCTCGGCAGTTGATTTAAATACCATTCCTAGTCAATTTATTGAGCGCGTGGAAATTATGACCGGTGGCGCATCATCAGTATATGGCTCTGATGCGGTTGCAGGTGTAGTTAACTTTGTACTAAAAGATGACTTTGAAGGCGTAGAGTTTGAAGGCCAATACGGCGAATCAAGCGAAGGCGATGATGAATCGCGCCAGTTTTCTTTTACCTCGGGTTTAACTACGGGTGATGGCAAAGGTCAAGCCATGTTCCACTTAGGCTACTCAGACCAAGGAGCTGTGTTTTCACGCGATCGTGAGCGCTCTGCAGTAGACCAATTTTCAGGTATTTATTTTGAAGACGATCCGGCGGCAAATCCGGGTTCTATTTTTGAAGCCGTTAATCCGTTTTTCTCATCATTTCCGCCACAAGGGCGTTTTGATGCAGGCGATACACGCTTTACTTACGATCCAAACAATAACTTACAAGACTCGTTTAGCACCAATGGCGGTGATGGTATAGATGCCAACGGCTTTAACCGAAGCGGCGTACGTACCATTGCTATACCAACAGAGCGCTACTTATTTGCCTCAAATGGTAGTTACGAGCTAACAGATAAACACAGCTTCTTTTTTGAAGGGACGTACGCATCTAGTACCACTATTTCAGAGTTAGAGCCTTTTCCGTTTGCCTCAGATGACATTTATGCCAATGGCCGCGTGCCAATTGAGTTTGACGTAAATGGCGAAATGCTCAGAAATGCCTTTGTGCCAGATGATATTTACAATGCAGCAACAGACACCGACGGTGATGGTGCTAGAGATATCTTTTTTGCAAAACGTTTAAGTGATGTAGGTAACCGTGGTGCCCGTGCAGAGCGTGATACATTCCGCTTAGCTGTGGGCTTTCAGGGTGAGATTAACGACAGCTGGTTTTACGATACCTACTATGTGTACGGTAAAACGAAAGAGTCGCAAGTTTCAGGTGGCTTAGTAAATGTACAAAGCTTTCGCCAAGGTTTAGAGGCGGTAATTGATAGCCAAGATTTAGATGCGGATGGCATTACCGATGAAGCGATTTGTATTGATGCAACAGCGCGTGGCTTTAATTGTGCGCCAGTAAACATTTACGGGTTTAATTCACTATCGCAAGGTGCAATTGATTTTGTTAGTGCGCCAAGTACGCTTTCTACGTCGGTGGAGCAAGAAATTATTGGCGGTAATGTCTCAGGTGATTTATTTGAGCTGCCTGCGGGTATGGTAGGTATTGCGGCTGGTTTTGAATACCGCGAAGAGTTTTCTCGCAGTGAATTTGATGCCCTACAGCAAGCGGGCTTAAATGCTGGTAATGCAATTCCTGCAACCGAAGGTTCTTTTGATGTAACTGAATACTATGTTGAGGCTAACATTCCAGTGCTGGATGCGGTAACAATGAACGCCGCAGTCCGTTTATCTGACTACTCAACAGTAGGTAATACAGAAAGCTGGAACGTAGGTGTTGATTGGGAAGTGATGGATAGCTTACGCCTTCGTGCTACTCGTGCTCGTTCTACACGTGCGCCTAATATTGATGAGTTATTTTCACCGCCTTCGCAAACATTCCCAAGTGGTTTAAACGATCCATGTATAGGTGTTACAAACAGTGGCGGTGGCGCTGTAGGTGATGCGTGTCGTGCCGATGCGGGTGTTGCAAATAATATTGCATCAAACGGTGAGTTTACCCTTAACCAGTCTGATTTACAGGGTATTAGTGGTTTTAACCGTGGTAACCCAGACTTAAAAGAAGAAGTGGGCGACTCTGTGACTGTGGGTGTGGTATTTACCCCAGAGGAGCTAATTTCGGGCCTTGACGTTACCCTTGATTACTTTGATATAGAAATCACAGATGCGATTGTATCTACACCGCGCCAATTTATTTTAGACCAATGTTATGGCGGTGGTGACGATAGCTTCTGTAGCTTTATAACTCGTCGTAGCGGCCCTTCTGGTAATAATAGCGCAGGTTCACTTGAGTTTATTGACAGTGGTGTATCAAATAGTGGTGGTTTAGGAACTGAAGGTGTTGATTTAACACTAACTTACTCTGCTGATATTGGCCCAGGCGCATTTAGAACTCGCCTTGCATACACTTACTTGATTGACGGTTACACTATTCCGTTACCGGGTGCGGATAAAGATGAGTTTGCTGGTGAAATTGGCGCATCTGAGCACAAAGCTAACTGGAACTTAGGCTATAAGCTTGATGACTTTGATTTTAACTGGAGCATGACCTACATAGGGGCTGCTGACTTTGATGATCAATTCTTAAGTGGCTTTGGTATACCTGCTGGCGGCGTGGGTATTGGTTCAGTAACCTACCACGATGTACAAGCAAGCTATCATATAAGTGACGCGGTAGAGCTATACGCCGGCGCTAACAATTTATTTGATAAAGAGCCTCCACGTATACTTTCAGGTGTAAGTGGCTCAAGCACAGGTACTGAAACCGACGCAGGTACGTATGACCCAATCGGACAAACCTTCTATATTGGTTTTAGAAGTAAATTTTAAGCAGTTAATACTGCACAATTGTAGTTTTTCCAGCTTCACTTAATTAAGGAGCTGGTATTAACAAAAGCCCCAGCCGTTGCTGGGGCTTTTTAATGCAAGCGCGAAAAGGGTGGGCTAGTTTGCTTTAAAATTATTTATGCTCCGCTTAAACCAAAAACAACGCCACTGGTAACAGTGGCGTTGTTTAGTCAATAGGGGGCGCTAATATAGTATCCGAATCGCAAAGAAATTTACGATTCTCCCTATTTGTAGCCCTCCCCTTTTGAGGGCTTATTTTTTAGCTTAGTCTAAGTACGCTTTTAACATCCATACTAGTTTTTCTTGCTCTGAAATATAATCACCCATTAATGACGCTGTACCTTCATCATCTGCATCACCTGCTTGAGTTAGTATTTCACGTTGCATTTTAATTAGAGTGCTGTAGCCAGCTAATAGGTTTTCTACAGCTGCGGTACCATCGCTAATGTTTTTAGCTTCTTTAATTTCACTTACTTCTAAGTAATCAGAAAACGCATGTAGTGGCGCGCCGTCTAACGTTAAAATACGTTCAGCAATTTCATCTACTTTTTCAAGCAGAAGATTGTAAATCTCTTCAAATTTAATGTGTAATTCAAAAAAGTTACGGCCTTTAATATTCCAATGAAAACCGCGCGCATTCATGTATTGAATTTGGTAGCTGCTCAATAATGTATTGAGTGACTTAACAATGTCTTCGCTTTTTGCGCTGTTTAAACCAATTGCATTTACCTGTGACATACCTTGCTCCTTGATGAACCGTTTATTTATGAACTGATGATCATTATTGCTCAGTGCTATTAATTATTAAAATTGTTTAAACCAGTCAATGCAATAGGTTTTAACTATTAATAACGTGCAGCGCAATAAATCACTCATACAATATAGATGGGTTGAATTTATTAAAATTCTACCCCTTAACAATAAAATAAAGACAAAACATGGATAAATTATGATCTAAAACATGTTTTCTACAAGGTTGAATATTGGCTATTTGATGTATTGATCTAAATCAGTAAATGCTTATGGCTGTAGCGCATAATTCACTCAAGCAAAATAAATATCTTAAATTTATTGGAGAGCGATTATGGATGCAAAAACAGTAAAACAAAATAAAGCAGAGTTAATAGTGGTAGGTATAGCCGTTATAGCATTTGTATTGGGGCTGGTGGCGCATTTAGCAGGCGCAAGTTTTGCCAATGCCGACACGTTTGGCTACATTGCCGCGCCAATGCCACTTATTTTGGGGGTGATATTTTTAATCAGTTATAAAATAGCAGAGGCGGGCGAAGACTAGGCTGCTTCGTTAAGGCACTTAATAATGTATTCAAGCACTTGGCGAGAATAAATCATACTGGTATGGCTTAAATGAAACACTTTATGCTCAGCCATGCCTTTAAGCTTGGTTTCGTCTAGTAAAACGGTGCCATCGGACTGACTGCCTTTGACAATTAACGGCATTAACCCAATGGGCAAATCGCCAGCAATACTGTAAAGCTTGGCCTTAAACGGCCAGTTACCATTTTTAGTGAGTAAAAACTCGACGCTGTTTTTTAAAAAGGTTTCAAACCCTTTTTGCTTCATCTTTTGCGCTATGTGGCTGCCTTGATGGGGTGTGCCAAGCGTAATCACTTTAGTTACATGGTGACTCGCTGGCGTGCCTGCCTCTAAGTAGGCGCGGGCAATTAATCCGCCCATAGAGTGACATACTAATGCAGAGGGCTCATCACCAATAAACTCATCAATTTGTTTAAATATGGTGCTTAAGTTAGGGTCGAGCGTATTGTAAGTGAGATTAAGTACTTTAACTCCAGACTGTTCAAGACGAGAGCAGAGCGGGCGCATAACAAAGCCCGACATATAAAGGCCGTGTAATACAATAACGTGGTTTATTTTCATACGCCCTTACCTACAATTTACATTAACTGTTGTGGTTTTATTTCGATATTAGCCGTATCAGAACTGACCCACACATCACCATCTTGAACGGTAATGGTAAGTTTTATATTGCGGTCAGCTAAATCTGCAAGTGCCTGAGTGGCGGCGTAATCAAGGCTAAAAATACTTAAGTTTTTAAAATCGTACAATTTAGGTTGATGTTTTTGCCACCAAATAGCTTGGTTGTTTTCGCCATAGGTATAAAGCACCACTTTTTTAGCTTTATTGCAGGCTTTTTTAAGACGCTTTTCATCTGGCAAGCCCAGCTCAATCCACAGCTCTATCTCTTCACTGTAGTTTACATGCCAAAGCTCAGGTTCATCATCGGCACTTAAGCCTTTGGTAAATTCTAAGCCATCACAACTATTTAGCGCATAGGCTAATAAGCGAATCATCAAGCGTTGCTCGGTTTCAGAGGGATGCTGTGCCAACGTTAAATTAAAATCTTGGTACACGTGGCGGTCCATATCGCTTAACGATAATTGCGCTTTAATAATGGTAGATTTAAGAGCCATAATATCTAATCTAAAAAAATTTGCGCCAGTATAGCGCAATTAAATGAATTGCCAGTTAAAATAGCGTCAAATTATATGTTAGGAGTTAAAAATGGCTATCCAGTGGTTCCCTGGGCACATGAATAAAGCCCGTAATGAGATTAAAGAAATAATGCCGCAAATGGATGTGATCATTGAAGTGCTTGATGCACGCATTCCTTACAGTAGTGAAAACCCTATGGTAACCACGCTTCGTGAAGGCAAGCCGGTCATCAAAATTTTAAATAAGGCGGATTTAGCCGATCCTAAAATGACCCAAGCGTGGAAAGACTATTTTGAGCAAGAAAGTGGCGTTAAAGCCATCGCGTTTGGTCATGATAAAGCCGCTGAGGTGCACCGCATTAATGAGCTTTGTAAAAAATTGGTGCCACACAAAGTGGGCGCCGATAAGCAAATTAAAGCCATGATCATGGGTATTCCAAATGTGGGCAAATCAACGTTAATTAACGTATTAGCTGGGCGCATAGTTGCAAAAACGGGTAACGAGCCTGCGGTAACAAAAGCGCAGCAACGTATTAAGCTTGAAGATGGCATTATGCTTTACGACACACCAGGTATGCTGTGGCCTAAAGTAGAAAACGAGAACTCGGGTTATCGTTTAGGTGCCACCGGTGCAATACGTGATACAGCGCTTGAATACGAAGATGTGGCAAGTTATACCGCAGAGTATTTATTAAAAGCCTACCCAGAGCTTTTAAAAGCACGCTATAAAATAGATGAATTGCCAGAAAGTGACTGGGAGTTTGTAGAAATGGCCGGTAAAAAGCGTGGCTGTATTCGTGGCGGTAACCAAATAGACACCTATAAAATGTCTGAAATACTGATTAACGAATTACGTGATGGGATTATCGGCCGTATTACCATGGAAACCCCAGCCATGCGTGAGGAAGAAGAAATTATGGTAGCTGGCTTACGCGCCGCTGCAGAGGCCAAAAAAGCCGCTAAAGAAGAAGAGAAAAAACAGCGCCGTGCACGTGCACGTAAAAACCGCCGTTAATATGTGAATTTATGTGAGTATGTTACTTACTAAATTACAGACATAAAAAAAGCCCGTAAGGGCTTTTTTAGTTTCATATCTACCGTCACCGATATGAGCAATGTAGCAAGTAAAATAGTAGGGCGGTTACTTATCATCAACATCAAGGGGCGTTGCGGTTCATAACAAGTAACCATAGCTGTTTACGTGCGCCACACGTTGTTTCAGGGTCGAGAAACAAATTAGTTCATTCCGTCACAAGTGGGTATGCATTCCCGTCTTGTTGATATTGATTATCAGTTAGATCTAATAAACTGTCAACACCTAAATGCAAATAATTCTTATTTTATTAAGTGCGTTTTTTATTCGCTTTTCAATGGTAATTACTCGTGTTGTTTTTTAGTCATTTAAGAATTTCATACATAATTTGGAAGCATCAAATATAGGAAATCCGAATCGAGTTGATTTCTTAAAAGGAGTTTTTTGCTCAATAAAGAGGCAATTAAATAGCTGTACTGAGGCGAAATATTTATATTTTTAAGTGTTTTTAATCAAAACTAGCGCGCTAGCGGCAGATTAAAGTGGCGTTAGTATTGCGCACTATGAAGGTGGTTACAAAATAATTAAGTAACTGAGTGCTCTTCAGATTACAAGAATAAAACATAATCTTTTTAATGGGTTACATAATAATCAGTGCTATTTAACCTGTGCTTGATGTAAATCTAGAAAAATTTTATTGAATTGATTGCATTTTAAGCGACTTGTATGGTGATGTTCGCTTTAAGTAATGCTATACTCCCGCCGAATAATTTATCGACTTTATTAAGAGTAAAATAATGGCAGATTTATCGAAGTACAGAAACATTGGTATTTTCGCGCACGTTGATGCGGGTAAAACCACTACTACTGAGCGTATCCTGAAGCTTACAGGTACTATCCATAAAACAGGTGAGGTTCATGATGGTGAATCTACTACTGACTTCATGGATCAAGAAGCTGAGCGCGGTATTACTATCCAGTCTGCGGCAGTAAGCTGTTTCTGGAAAGATCACCGTTTCAACGTTATCGATACTCCTGGACACGTTGACTTCACAGTTGAAGTTTACCGTTCACTTAAAGTATTAGACGGCGGTGTTGGTGTATTCTGTGGTTCTGGTGGTGTTGAGCCACAATCAGAAACTAACTGGCGTTACGCTAACGAATCAGAAGTTGCACGTATTATCTTCGTAAACAAATTAGACCGTATGGGTGCTGATTTTTACCGTGTAACTGAGCAAGTACGTAAAGTACTTGGTGCTGTACCACTAGTTATGACTTTACCAATCGGTATTGAAGATGACTTCGTTGGTGTTGTAGACGTTCTTACTAAAAAAGCATACGTTTGGGATGACACTGGTCTTCCTGAAAACTACGAAATCACAGACGTTCCTGCAGACATGGTTGACAAAGTAGACGAATACCATGAAATGCTTATCGAAACTGCTGTAGAGCAAGACGATGACCTAATGGAAGCGTACATGGAAGGTGAAGTACCTTCTTTAGAAGATATCAAGCGTTGTATCCGTAAAGGTACTCGTGACCTTGCTTTCTTCCCTACATTCTGTGGTTCTGCATTCAAAAACAAAGGTGTTCAACTAGTACTTGACGCTGTTGTTGATTACTTACCATCTCCTACAGAAGTTGACCCTCAACCTCTTATGGATGAAGAAGGTAACGAAACTGGCGAGCATGCAATCGTATCTGCTGATGAGTCTTTCAAAGCATTAGCATTTAAGATCATGGATGACCGTTTTGGTGCATTAACATTCGTACGTATTTACTCAGGTAAACTTAACAAGGGTGACACTATCCTTAACTCGTTTACTGGTAAAACAGAGCGTGTTGGCCGTATGGTTGAGATGCAAGCTGACGAACGTAAAGAGTTAACTAGCGCACAAGCTGGTGACATCATTGCAATCGTAGGTATGAAAAACGTTCAAACTGGTCACACTCTATGTGATCCGAAAGACAAAGTAACTCTAGAGCCAATGGTATTCCCAACTCCAGTAATCTCGATTGCTGTACAGCCTAAAGATAAAGGCGGTAATGAGAAAATGGGTATTGCTATCGGTAAAATGGTTGCAGAAGATCCGTCTTTCCAAGTTGAGACTGATGAAGATTCAGGCGAAACTATCCTTAAAGGTATGGGTGAGCTTCACTTAGATATCAAAGTAGATATCCTTAAGCGTACTTACGGCGTAGACCTTATTGTTGGTCAACCACAGGTTGCTTACCGTGAAACTATCACTCGTGAAATCGAAGATAGCTACACGCATAAGAAACAATCTGGTGGTTCTGGTCAGTTCGGTAAAATTGATTACCGCATCAAGCCAGGCGAAGCGAATTCAGGCTTCACGTTCACTTCATCAGTTGTTGGTGGTAACGTACCGAAAGAATTCTGGCCTGCAGTTGAGAAAGGCTTCAAGTCAATGATGAACGAAGGTGTTCTAGCTGGCTTCCCAGTACTTGACGTTGAAGTAGAACTTTTCGACGGTGGCTTCCACGCCGTGGATTCATCTGCAATCGCATTCGAAATCGCTGCTAAAGGCGCTTTCCGTCAATCGATCCCTAAAGCGGGCGCACAACTTCTTGAGCCAATCATGAAAGTTGACGTGTTCACGCCAGAAGATCACGTTGGTGACGTAATCGGTGACCTTAACCGTCGTCGTGGTATGCTAAGCGACCAAGAAGCTGGTTTAACTGGCGTTCGCATTAAAGCAGACGTTCCGTTATCAGAAATGTTTGGTTACATCGGTTCACTACGTACAATGACATCAGGTCGTGGTCAGTTCTCTATGGAGTTCTCACACTACGCAGCATGTCCACAAAACGTAGCTGACACTGTAATCGCTGCAGAAAAAGAGAAAAAAGCAGCTAAGTAATTAGCTCTGTAACTCTTTAAAAAACCCGCACATGTTGCGGGTTTTTTATTGCCTACGATTTAATTACTCTTTGAGTTAGCGTCTCTCAAAAACAGTAATACCAACATTAGCAGCCTAAATAAAAGGCTGCTTAAAGCGGTGCGCAATATATGGTATTTAAAGCTGAAGTGACCGTAGGAGCAATGGCTGCTTAGCTTCGCACAGAGTGCGTAAGAGCGCTCACTTAATACAGTAATCTATACTTGGGTTAGTGAGGCGCAGTTATGAAAGGGAAGTTGTATAGCGGCTTATTTTAGGTATAAAAAAAGGAGCAATCATGCTCCTTTTTGTATTTAGTGCGTGCCCATTGCGCTAATTAAACTTCTTAATTGCTTTAGCTCTTAGCGCTTTCATCTTTGGCAAGCGAGGCTTATTAAAGCTTTGTATTGGCATAACCACTAAATGCTCTTGTGGCAGGGTTGGCACCGTTTTAGGGTATTGCCCAGGCTCTGGTACCGAAATCTCTTTTAAATGCACTCTAAGGTTGTTTAGCATAGGGTCGTTATCAACTTCGCTAGGGCAAATAAATATTCCCATTTTACGCAGCTGCACACCTAACTTAATGCTACTGGTGTAGCGTATTATTGGCGCTCCAAGTAATAGACCAAGTAATATAGGCGATAACCACCAAAAGAACACTGGCGTAAAGTAATAGGCTGTAGCACCCCATACTATGGCAACCAAGGTAGAAAATAGTGTGTAATTAAACGCTTCTTTCCACGGTACCATGCGGCCTTCGCGCGGTTGTGCATCCCACTTAACTTTTTTACCCAAAAATACACACACTACAAAGTAAGCATGAAACACCATCATAAGTGGTGCCACAATAATGGCAAATACAGTCTCTATTATTGAGCCTAATATTAATTTAAACGAGCCGCCAAAGCGCTTATTTCTGTGCACTAAAGTGACAATTACACCCATTAATTTAGGCACCAATAATATAATAATGGTTAAATAAAGTAGTGAATCAATTAGGTCTGTTTTAGCTATTTGCCACGTTGGGAATAACTGATAAACCCGATTAAAGTACACATCGCTATTTAATGCACGTGTTACCGCATCTATGGTGCTTAGTGCCAGCATAGATAACCAAATAAGCGATGAAATATAAGCGGTTGCGCCTAATAAAAAGTGAAACTTACTCATTAACTTTAATTTAGACGAGCCTAATAAACCAAGATGCTGAATGTTACCTTGCACCCAACGTCTGTCGCGTATGGCATAATCTAAAATGTTACTTGGTACTTCTTCGTAGCTTCCTTCAATATCGCTAAGTAATAAAACATCCCAGCCTGCACTGTGCAGTAGTGAAGCTTCTACAAAGTCATGACTTAAAATTTCGCCACCAAAGGGGGCATTGCCTTCAAGCGTAGGTAAACCACAATAGTTAATAAATGCTTCAACACGAATAATGGCATTGTGGCCCCAATAATTAGCTTTGTCGGTTTGCCAAAAAGCAGACCCCGTTGCCAGCATTGGGCTGTAAAGCACAGAGGCAAATTGTAAAAAACGACCAAAGTAGGTGTCTTGACGAACTGGAATAGGGATAGTTTGAATTAAGCCAGCTTGCGGGTTGTTGATCATGCTTGTGGTCAGCTCTAGCATACATTTACCCGTCATTACGCTGTCGGCATCAAGTACAATCATGTGATCGTATTGGCTGCCCCAGCGCTCGCAAAAGTCGGTTAAGTTACCTACTTTACGGTGTTTATTATCTTCGCGACGACGATAGAAAACCTGTTTTGCAGTATCGCCTAAACGCTCACATAAAGCATGCCACGCGCTTAGCTCGTTTTGTGCTATTTCAGGGTCTTGCGTGTCGCTAAGTAAATAAAAGTCAAAACTGGCAAGTTGCCCAGTCTCTTTTAGCGATTGTAAGCTCACTTCAAAGCCGGCAATAACACGGTGTGTGTCTTCGTTATAAATAGGCATAACTACCGCGGTTTTTTGCTGTGCAAGCGCGGCATTATCAAACTCAATAGGCTTAATGCGTCTTAGGGTGAGCGGGTCAATACGAAATAATTGCAGTACAAATCCTATCGTGCCGCTACAAAATGCCGTAACAATCCATGCAAAGGTTATTGAAAATAAAACCAATAGCGCGTATTCAAGCAAGGTCATTCCGTTTGAGCTTAAAATTTCAAACATAATGGAGATGCCGTACCCTGAAACAGTGAGTGCAGCAATAGCAAACAACCATACGCGCAGTGTTTTGAATGGCATTGGTGTGCCCTTTCCTTTATTACTTGATGTCATTTGGGTACCAAACATAGCTCCATACCTCACTAATTTCTTTATCACGAAGTTTTAACGATAAACGCATATCTACGGGTTGATCGTCCTGTGGTGCAATTTTAAACGCTACTCGCCAACCTAGAGATTTAGGAAGTTTTTGCACTGTTACATCCCTTACTTCACCTGTTGTAAGCTGAATGTCGGCTTCAAGTGTTAGCTTTTCAGACAGGTTGTTTAAATCGGGGCCTGCAAAGTCAACGGTAAACTGGCGATGGCTTTGCGGTGGTGGATTATCTTCACCTGGCAGCGCTGCGCTACCAATACGTGTGCGTGTTACACGCGCCTTTTGGTGTTGAGTTAAATGGGCGTTAAAGGTGCTCATTTTGTAGCTTAGCTTTAATGAATCACCAGCTTTCATTGGCTTTTCAGGCACCCAGTAACTCACTATATTGTCGTTCGTTTCTGTATCTGTTGGTATTTCTACTAGCTCAACTCGGCCATTTCCCCATTCACCTTTTGGCTCTATCCACAGGCTTGGACGGTCGTGGTAGTGCGCTTCAGTGTCTAGGTAATTGTTAAAGTCACGGTCACGCTGTGCTAAACCAAATCCCTTAGGGTTGGTGTACGAAAACGACGTAACGCTTAACTGTGTTGGGTTGTTAAGCGGGCGCCATACCCATTTGTTATCAGCTGACTGTGTTAACAAGCCGTCTGAGTCATGCACTTCTGGGCGGTAGTCATCAAAAAACTTAGTGCTGTTTTCACCGTGGTAAAACATACTTGTTAAAGGGGCTACGCCTAGCTTTTTAATATCTTTACGGGCAAAAATTTGCATATCAACATCAACTAACATACTGGTTGTTGGGTCAATATCAAATTTGTAAGCGCCTGATACCGAAGGGCTATCAAGCAATGCAAAAATAGTGATGTTAGTTTGCTCAGCCTGGGGCTTAACAAGCCAAAACTCTTTAAACATAGGGAACTCTTCACCCGATGTTTCGGCGGTATCGATTGCTAATCCGCGTGCTGATAAACCATATACTTGATTAGGACCAACAACTCTAAAATAAGAGGCCCCTTGAAACACCATTACCTCATCTTTGTATTCGTTTGTGTTAATTGGGTAATGTAAGCGAAAGCCTGCATGGCCTAGTTGTGTGCCGGCTACGCTTTTTGCTATTTCGTCTTTTAAAGGGGCGGCTGTGCCATCGTATTGATAAAAATCGGTACTAAAAGGTAGGCGATTACGTTTTGAGTCGCCTTCTACGGTATTAATTGTTACCGGTGTTTTATATAAAAAACCAGGGTGAAAGAGTTGTAGCTCATACAGGCCTTCATCTTTCCACACTGATTTATCCTGCTTAAATCGAATTGAGCGGTAATCTTGGTAATCAATGTTATTTAATGCTTCTAGCTCTATATTTTTTGGAGGTGCATATTCTTGTTCGGCTAGTTTTTTAGCGCGGGCGCTTATTACTTCAAATAGGCTTTCTTGCGGAATTGCTGCATCAACACTTGCTGCTATTGCCTGCGTGCTATAGCCCCAGCCAGAAAAAATAAAAAGTAGACCCAATAATGGCGTTGCTTTTTTCTGCCAAGTAGGAGGTGTTTGGGTTAATTGTTTCATTTCCATTCCTTTATAAAAACACGACTTATTTTTACGCTTAGGGTTTGTTACTTAACTACTACACAAGGGTGACGAACTTATAGTGCAACTTTTAATCCGTAAATAAAGTGTTTACATTTCAACAGTTAAATTTATTAAAAAGGGTTTTAACTACGGCTTATGTGTAAAAAATACTCATTTAATGTATTTGTTGCGCGGCTAATTCTATTAATAGTTAATAAACGGTATGGAAGATATTAAGGGTTGTTTACTGAAGCTTGTCTGAATTACATTTTTATAAGCATAAAAAAAGCCGCAAAATGCGGCTTTAAAACAAATCACTCGTTATTTTTTCTTAAATCTGCGCACTAATGAAAGTGGTGCTAATAAAAGAGATAACCAAAGCAATGAGCCTGAGTCGTTATCGTCATCACCACGTAGGTTGTTTACTCTTACTACAACCGTTTGTGCTTCAGATACGTTACCTACACTATCCTCTGCTTGTACTGTAAGGGTAATACGATTTTCAAACTCGTAGTCTACTTCGCTTGCAACAATTAACTGACCTTGCTCGTTAATTGATACAGAATCGTTACCTGATACGATAAATTTAACCACAGGTGATACATCAGCGTTAGGGTCACTAAAATCAAGTGTGCCAATCACAGTGCCTACAGCGCTGTTTTCATCTACTGTGAATATTTGATCAGGTGCAATTACCGGTGTTTGCTCTTCAGGGGTAAGTACTACTTCAGATTTTATATCAACAATAACTGGGTCGTGATCAGATGCACGGTATGGCCCTTCTGCGTATAGCGTAGATTGATGACCTTCGCTTTTATACTCTAGGTTGTAATCAAGCACGATAGGCTCATCAGCATTGATATGCCAATCATTTGCTGCAACAACTTTGCTTAGTAAAGACTCGGTTGCTAAAGCATGGTCAAGGCTACCTGCACGACCAGAGAAGCTATAAGAGTAGCTTAATGTATCGCCATCAAGCTCTGCGACTACGTTTTTATAGCCTTTTTCATCAAACTTACGGATTGGATCTTCCATTGCATAAGCGTTCATATCACCAACAAGAATGATATCTTCGTCATCTACGCCAGTAGGTTTGTTGTCTAACCAATCAGTAAACGCATCAGCAGCTTCGGTACGAATTTCATTCCAACAGCCTTGGCCATCACCTAGGTCGTCGTTGTTATCATCACCACAGCTCCCTTTAGATTTAAGGTGGGCTACAGAAACAGTAAATACTTCATCTGTTGAAAGTGACTTAAAGCTTTGTGCAATTGGGGCACGGTTGCTGTAATCAAACGGGTAATCAGTAGTAATAGCGGCTGTGCCTACTTCTTCTACTTTATCTGCGCGGTAAATAAGGGCTGTGGTGATTTCGTCGGTACCAATTTGGGCTACGTTAAAATCTACAAACGCGTAGTTGTTAGCGCTGTCAGCATCGTTTAATGCATTTACTAAACTTGCTATAGCACTGAACTCACCAAAGCCATCATTTTCAATTTCCATTAAGCCAACAACATCAGCTTGAATTGCACTAATAGCGCTTACAAGTTTTGCTTCTTGACGTACAAACTCTTCTTCTGAGTCTGCACCACGGCTAGTAGGGAAACCACCGCCTTGGCCATCACCGTTAAAGTAGTTAAGTACGTTAAAGCTGGCGATTCGTAAATCGGCTTCTTCACTTTGCTCAGGCGCATCTTCACGCGCATTAGTTGCTATAAATTGTGGTGTAACTGTTGGGTGAATGCGATACGTGCTAAAGCTGTATGTAACTACCCCTGTTACCGCATTTACAGTATCGCCGGTACGTAGAGTATTTTCTGCCGATAGGCCTGGCGCTGGGTAAGCCGTTGGATCTGAGTTTTGAGCTGTAGAGCCATCATCTAATAAGATTTTTTTAGTCAAGTTAGCCGCTTCAACAGCATTGGCTGCATCACCTGGCAATGCAACTTGAGTGCCTTGGTATAAACGCTCAGTGGCTAGTTCTACTTCACCATAGCGACCTAAGCCGTAGTTGTTAGTAACTACAAGTGTTTGATCTAGGCTTACTAGCATACCTTCATAAGCTTCTAGGTCAGCTTGGCTCTCTAAAGGTAAACTTATTGAGGTTGCAGAGGCCACTTCGTCAGTACCACATACAGCAATTTGTGTTACATCTGCTAGTTGTGTTGAATCATAGTATTCATCAACCGTACCCTGTACGCGCACGTGGTCACCTACATTTACATCGGTATCAGTAAAGTATACAAATAGACCTTCAGAGGTCATTGGGTCGTTATCTACATCTGCAGCAAGCGAGGTCACAAAGAAACCATCTAAGCCATCTTCACCTTGAAAATCGGCAGTGACAATACCTTCAATTTCAACAAGGGTATCTACTAACGGGCTTGCTTCACCAGAACCTTGCACAGCGCTAATTAGCGTTTTATCTGCGCCACATACAAGCGGTTCTAATGGTTCTGGCTCAGGGTCTGGCGCAGGAGCTGTACCACCATCGCCAGCATGCGAGCCTAAGCCGTCAAAGGTGTCAATATCAAACTGTTCCCATTCATCGCTAGGATTAAAAGTTGCAGTTGAGTCAGTTCGACCCGTTGTGATGCTATTTTTTCTGCGTAAGGTTTTATTTTGAGTTTGTACGGTATCATCAGACCAAAAAGAGCCAGGATCAACACCCACTTGGCCAAAGCTATCAACTACCACACCATCTTTAGTTAAAACAAGGGCATCGTCACCATTGTAGTAAGTTACTGTGCTGGTTTCATCTGCAATATCAAGAATGGCAGCGTCTGCACCGGAGTTCGAAATTATATAGGTGGTATTGGCAGCCAATGTGCCTGATAAATCAATTGAGTTACCTACCGAACTACTACCATTTGAATAAAGTCCTAAAGTATAACCTTCAAGAGAAAGCTCGGTATCAGCATTGTTATAAAGCTCAATCGCTTTATTGTTGCTGCTGCCTTCGATGTATTCAGAAATGATTAGATCGGCGGAGGCTGGTGCACTGAGGCTTGCTAATACAAGCGCCAGTGGCGTTATTTTCGTTTTTAACATTTTTTATTATTCCCGTGTATTTAAATCCCAAAATGGGACACCAGTTTAGGCAATCTAAATGACAAAAAGAATACAAATATGTTAATGATTGTAAAAAAATTAAGGCGGCGTACCGCCTTTGATAACATGTTTACTTATTTTGCAGCCATTGCGCGGCCTGCTTGGCAAAATACGTTAAAATACCATCCGCTCCGGCGCGTTTAAATGCCAGTAAAGATTCCATAATTGTGGCCTCTTCACTCAACCAGCCGTTATCGATTGCCGCTTTGTGCATTGCATATTCGCCACTGACCTGATATGCGAAAGTAGGTACACCAAACTCATCTTTAACACGACGAACAATATCAAGGTACGGCATACCGGGTTTCACCATCACCATGTCGGCGCCTTCTTGTAAATCAAGTGCCACTTCACGAATTGCCTCATCAGAGTTGGCAGGATCCATTTGATACGTTTTTTTGTCGGCCCCTTTCAAGTTACCTGCAGAGCCAACAGCGTCTCTAAACGGCCCGTAATAGCTAGAGGCATATTTAGCTGAGTAAGCCATTATGCGTGTGTGAATATGTCCATCTGCTTCAAGTGCTTCGCGAATAGCACCAATACGGCCATCCATCATGTCAGAGGGTGCAACCACATCTGCGCCTGCCTCGGCGTGAGAAAGCGCCTGCTTAACAAGAATTTCAGTGGTTATGTCATTAATTACATAACCTTCATCATCAATAATGCCGTCTTGGCCATGAGTAGTAAATGGGTCAAGGGCTACATCGGTAATAACCCCAAGCTCAGGAAAAGCTTCTTTTAAAGCACGAACTGTGCGTTGTGCTAAGCCATCTTCACTGTAGGCTTCTTCGGCCATCAAAGATTTTTTGTCAGCAGGGGTTACCGGAAAAATAGCGACGGCAGGTACACCTAAATCTACAAGCTCTTTAGCTTCTTCAAGCAATAAATCAATTGATAAACGCTCAATCCCTGGCATTGATTCAATTGCTTCGCGGCGGTTTTTACCTTCAAGTACAAAGACCGGAAAAATTAAATCGTTTACCGATAGTTGGTTTTCGGCCATTAAACGGCGAGAAAAATCACTGCGGCGCATTCTACGCATGCGGGTATATGGGAAAAGGTCGAGTCCTGATTGGGCCATGTTACTAAGCTCCTACTGTGGAATTGGAAAACTAATTACTTGATTTCGGCCATGTTGTTTAGCGAAATAGAGCGCTTTATCTGCGTCGTCTGTAAATAGCTCAGGGTTACTAATATCGTTTACTACAGCGCTGTTTACGCCAGCACTAATGGTTACTTTTACGGATGTTCCGGCTACGTTTACGGTATTACTCTCTACGGCTTGGCGAATTTTTTCAGCAATATCAACAGCCCCCTCTTTTGGAGTGTTAGGTAGCAAAACAACAAACTCTTCGCCGCCGTAGCGAGCCACTTCATCCAACGGGCGTTTTAAATGCTGTTTTATAATGTCGGCTACAGCGCGTATTACTTGGTCGCCGGTTAAGTGCCCGTAGTCATCATTTACGCGTTTAAACCGGTCTATATCGAGCATAATCATACTCAAAGGCGTTTGTTCACGCCGAGAGCGACGCAGTTCCATCACTAATTTTTTATCAAAAAAGCGACGATTTTTAACGCCACTCAGCGCGTCTTCCATATTAAGTAGCTCAAGCTCGCGGTTTTTATCTTCTAGTTCACGCAAAGTGACCTGTAGCTCAAAGGTGCGCTCATCAACTAACGACTCTAATTCTTTTTGTGTTTGGGCTTGCAGCGCGAGCCGCTCATTTAATAGTGTATCTTGGACTGCATTTTCAGCAATCAAGGTTTGTTGAGCAATAACTTGTTCATCACGCTCTAAAATAAAGCGCTTCATAACGCCATAACATAAGCAAAATGTACTACCAAAAAAGCATATAAAAACAAAAGCTAAGCTACTTCTACCTAAAGGATATAAGCCAAATACAGCAATAATAAGGTACACCATAACAAGTAAAAATAGCATGAGTGCAATTAGCAGTGCTTGAATTGGTTTTGAAGGCGCGTTTTGCTGGCAGATGTAGGCGCTTACCAAGCAATAAACAATAACAATCGGGCTCGCCAGTAAGCTAAATGGGGTAAACACTGTGCTAGGTAAAGCCCACATAAACAGCAGGCTAATTGCGTAAATATTAGCAACAATGGTTTGCCATTTTAGTAGTTTAGAGGCTTTAGGTTGGCACAGTTGTTTTTGTAGCGGCACAAAAGCAAGCGTAGTGAGCATTAGTAAAACAGGTATCATTACTTGCTGTAATGAAGGCGAATTTGGATGAAAATAACGAGCGCCAAAACCGCATAAATAAGCCAGTAGCACACCTAAGGTCAGCGTAATAATGCCTGCATAAGCAAAATACAACTTGCGCGAAAACCCATACAAAACCAAGCAACTTATGGCCAATGAAAATAAAAAACCAATGAGTAAGCCATAAATTAAATTAAGTTTACCTTTATGCGCTAGGTAGGCATCTGGTTGCCATAAAGTTAGCGGGATGCGTAGCCCAGCACTGTTGTTAACCTTCATTATTACGGTGCTAATACTATTTGCCGGCAGCCTCAAGGTTGCTAATAAAGATTCACTTTTTATTAGCCGTGATGAGAGCTTAAAGTTATCGCCGGTTTGCGTGTGTGAGAGCAGTGCTGAATTATAAAAATGAAAAATTTGCGCTTCATTTAACAGCGGGTTATCGAGCGATAAAATAGGGCTTATATTGTTATTTAAGGTATTTTTAACTGTAAACTTGACCCATACAGGGCGTTGTTCAAACCCTAAATTTAATGGCTTATCACTTACTGTTTGCCAGTCGCTAACCTCATGGTAGGCATTGTTTGCTGTGGTGGGCGTAAACGAATAGCTAAGGGTGTCTATTTTTATTGATTTAAAATTTTCAGAAATTACGGGGTTTGCAACACTGCAAAATGAACAAAGGAGCATAAATAGGCTAAATAGCGCCTTTGGGCTTGTCATTAGCGACCTGCTATATCAAATAAGCTATAAAAGTTAGCCGTACTATGGGTGGCAATAGTACTTGGTTCAACGTTATAAAGCTTAGCGAGTGTTTCACACACATAGCTAAGATAGGCGGGCTCATTTTTACGTGATTTTGGTTTAGGGGTTATTGTGCGTGGAATTAAAAAAGGCGCATCGGTTTCTATTAATAACCGCTCAAGCGGGATACTTGGCACCAATTGTTGCAATGCTTTACCGCGGCGCTCGTCACACACCCACCCAGTAATGCCAATATAAAGGCCTAATTCTAAATAGTCTTTAAGTGCTTGGGCATTGCCCGTAAAGCAATGCAGCACGCCACGTACGTTATAGTTAGCCAAAATATTTAGCATATCTTCGCTTGCGTCACGTTCGTGTAAATAAACAGGTAGGTTTAGTTTTTCAGCTAACGCTAACTGGCGTTTTAATACGCTGCGCTGAATATCGCGAGGAGAAAAATCGCGATTATAATCAAGCCCACACTCACCAATGGCCACAACGCAATCGTTACTAGCAAGCTGCGTTAAAGTGGTTTCAAGTTCATCGGTGGCGTCTTTAGCGTCATGTGGATGCACGCCAGCAGTAGAAAACTGATTATATTGTTTTGCTAATGTAAGCGATTGTTCGCTACTAGGCACATCGCAGCCAATTAGTAGCATAGCTTGCACGCCCGCGGCATTTGCGCGGGCAATAATGGCCTGATGCTCACCTTCAAACTGGTGATTGGTTAAATTAACGCCGGCATCAACTAACGTGTAGGTCATTACTGAGTGCGCTTCACACGGATTGAGCGGTTTTGACCATCTTTACGAAGTAAAAAAGAATTAAATACACCGCGGCTAATAACCACTGTGTCTGACTCTTTTAATTTGAGACTGTCAGAACCAATTTGACGCCATTGCTGATCGTTATCAAGAGTAATAATGAGCTCGCCATAAGGGGCTTTTCTAACTGATGATACTAATGCTGTGATATTTTCGTCTTTATCTTTAGTGATCTCTTTATGCTCAAGGCCAAAATCATCTGCTTTAGCAGCAGGCGCCGCTTTAGAAACAGCTGCAACAGGTGCACTTACGTTTGGCGATACATTGGTTACAGCTTTTGGTGGGGTAAGGGTTTTTTTCTCACTAGGTTTAGTAAGCGGTTTACCTGCCACTGTGTTGTCATAACATAGTAAACGGTTAAAGTCGTTTTCAATAAAGCTACATGCTTGCAAAGCTTGCACGTTAATTTCTTGCGCTGCAAACGTCGGTGCGCTTAGTAAAACCAGTAGTGAGAGTAGTTGTTTTTTCATTTTATTCCTCAGATTCCTGTTGTTCTTTAGCTCTATAAAATTTCGCTAAAATTAACCCTAGCTCAAATAAAAGCAGCATAGGAAGTGCTAATAGTGTTTGTGATAACACATCGGGCGGTGTTAAAAACATCGCCACAACAAATACACCAACCACAATATAAGGGCGTTTTTGCTTTAAACTCTGCGTGGTTGTAGCGCCACTCCAACATAGCAGCATTATGGCTACGGGTATTTCAAACGCCACACCAAATGCAAAAAATAGCTTAAGTACAAATCCTAAATAGCTACTAATATCCGGTGCTAGGGTCATCATTTGCGGCCCTACACTAGTAAAAAAGCCTAATATAATAGGAAGCACTATAAAGTAGCAAAAAGCGATACCGCCATAAAATAGCAAAATACTCGAGGCCAAAATTGGCATTAGCATGCGTTTTTCGTGTTGGTATAAGCCAGGCGCTATAAATCCCCAAATTTGATGCAATATCCACGGGATAGCGCCAAACAAGGCAACAAATAGCGTTAGCTTAAACGGTGCAAAAAACGGTGCCGTAACATCGGTAGCTATCATAGTGGCAGTGCCTGGTAAATGTGCGACTAAAGGGGCGGCTACAAACTCATATATATCATTGGCAAAATACACTAGGCCAATAAATATCACTAAAATACTAAAAAGTGATTTAATAAGCCGATCGCGCAGCTCAATTAAGTGAGCGACGAACCCTGATTTAGCTTGTTCAGACATTATTTTTTATACCACGTAATAAGTTGACCACAAATAGGGGAATTAATTTCACTTTTTTTCATCGAGTTGTTCGTTAGATGACGTGCTTGAAGTGTTTTTATAGCTATGAGTAACCGACTGCGCTGCTTTTTGCAGTTCATCAACCGATTGTTGTAGCTCAGGGCTTAAATCTTTAAGCTCTTGTTGCTCTGCTTTTTTTAGGTTTTCGTGAAGCTCGTGTATGCGCAGCTCTTCACTCACTTCTGCTTTAACTGAGTTGGCCATCGACTTAACGGTTTTTACCCAGCGCATTACGGTGCGAATGGCAACCGGTAACCGCTCAGGGCCAAGTACCACTAGGCCAACAATAAAAACAACAACGAGCTCCCACATTCCCATATTGCTTAAACCTTAGTATCGTCTTTGGTTTTTTCAGTGCTTTGTGTCTGTGTTGGCGCTGCTTTTTGAGACTCTTGGATTTGCTCAGCTTTTTCGCTTTCAGTCTCTTTAGTTTGATCATCAGACATGGCTTTTTTAAACCCTTTTACTGCACCGCCTAAATCACCACCCATGCCGCGTAGTTTTTTAGTACCAAAAAGAAGTACGATAATCGCTAAAACAATCAATAATTGCCAAATACTAATGCCACCTAAACCCATGGTTATCTCCAACTGATAAATGCTTAAATGTTTATTTTAAGTACTAATTATACGCCCTGTGGCATAAATAGCACTTAGTTTATGTGTTACGCCACGCCACAATAAAGCTAATTGCAGACGCTGCTAATGTTACGCCTGCCGCTATGAGGTCGTGCTGCAGATAACACAGTGCCGATACAATCAGTGTAGCACTGCCAAATAGGCTAAGTACTAGCGCTTTGTGTGACACTTTACTTGGCTGAGAATGCTGCATTTGCGGACTACGTTTTAAATTTTGATAAATTAAATCAGGTAGTTCTGGCATCTTTTCAGCCCAAAATGGCAAGTTAGCATACATTTGTTTCATTACTGATAACGGTCCAACTTGTTGTTTTACCCAATCTTCTAAAAATGGTTTAGCGGTTTTCCATAAATCAAGCTGAGGATAAAGCTGACGCCCTAAGCCCTCAACGTATAATAACGTTTTTTGTAATAATACTAACTGCGGCTGTACTTGCATGTTAAAGCGGCGTGCGGTGTTAAATAAATTAACGAGTACATGGCCAAACGATATCTCAGCCAGCGGCTTATTAAATATAGGTTCGCACACGGTACGAATTGCAAATTCAAACTCTTCTATGCTGGTATCAGGTGGAACCCAGCCCGAGTCAACATGTAGCTGAGCAACTTGGCGGTAGTCACGATTAAAAAAGGCGATAAAGTTTTCTGCGAGATAGCGTTTATCTTCTTTGTTTAATGTGCCAACAATGCCACAGTCGATACCAATATACATGGGGTTTTCAGGGTGCTCGCGAGAGACAAATATATTGCCAGGGTGCATATCAGCATGAAAAAAACTGTCTCTAAATACTTGGGTAAAAAACACTTCTACACCGCGTTCAGCGAGTAATTTCATATTGGTATTTTGCGCAATTAACGACTCGGTATCTGAGACCGGAATTCCGTAAATACGCTCCATAACCAAAACGTTACTGCGGCTATAATCGCTATAAACAGCCGGGATATATAACGAATCAGAGCCTTCAAAGTTACGCTTAAGTTGTATGCCATTTGCACCTTCGCGCATTAAATCGAGCTCATCTAGCAAGGTTTTTTTATACTCTTTGACCACTTCGACTGGGCGTAACCTTTTTGCTTCGCTGTGTACATTGGCAAGTACTTTAGCGAGCTTTTCCATAAGTGCTAAGTCGGCATTAATTTGTGTTTTTATGTTTGGCCTAATCACTTTTATAACAACATCTTGAGTATTGTTATGGGCATCAACTAGCTTAGCAGTATGCACTTGTGCAATAGACGCTGAGGCCAATGGGGTTTGCGAAAACTCACTAAACAACTGGTTTATATCGCTAATTTCGAGCGCTTTTTCAATTATTTTTTGGGCAAGTTCGCCTTCAAAGGGCTCGACTTGGTCTTGCAAAAAAGCAAGCTCTAACGCAATGTCGTGAGGAAGTAAGTCTCGGCGGGTAGAAAGCATTTGGCCAAACTTAATCCACACAGGGCCAAGCTCTTGCAAGGCTAAGCGCAGGCGTAAGCCCGCTGGCTTATTTTTGTGCTGGTTACGTAACCAAAACAAGCTACCACGCGCAATTTTAGCGTACCAAGGTATTTTTTGTTTTGGTATTAACTCATCTAATCCGTAGCTAAGTAATGTTTTAGTGATGTAATACAATCGAGCAGTCGACACAAAAAATCCTTAGCGGCTGTTGGTGTTAGAAGAGTTGATTAATGCATTTATGCGTTGTTCAATAGCGGCCACTTGCCCTTTTAACACTCGGTTTTGTTGTTTAAATTGCTCAAGCTCTAAAGGGTGAATAGTTACAGCGAGCTCATCTTGGCATAGGCTGGTTAATGTGCTGCTAATTTGCTGACGCGCTTTACGCTCTTTACTGCGTAAAGCGTTTAGCTGTATGTAAAGTTGTTGTGCGGGCGCATCGCCAATATAGTGCGATAGTTGCTCAGGCCAATCTATATCTAGCCCAGAAAATGCGGCGCTGTACGCCTGAGCGACGTTTAAGTCGCCTTGCAGGTCTAGCTTATCTTGACGAATGAGCTGTGTAAGCATGACTGGGTCTTTAAGCGCCATAAGAGTATCTATATCTGCGCTAATCATACACTCTGCGCTATCTTCATCGCTGGCACTGTAAAGGTGTAATAGTTTACCATCAAAGGTTAATACTATTTGCTGCTGCCAATTGCGGATTTCGACCTTTAATGGTTTGTGCTTAACGGCACTGAGCTTATCTATTAAGGTGGCGTCGAGTTGCAGTACCTTATTAAGCACTCGCTCTATAAGCGAAAGTACAAAATTAGGTAACATAAAAAACTGCGAATCGGGTTTTGCTGCGATTACATGCTCGCTTTTTTGCTCAAACGCCATAACTGCCTGCCTTAATATTTAAAACCACGGTGCAGTGCAACAATACCACCGGTTAGGTTTTGATACGTTGTTTGTTCAAAGCCTGCTTCTTCCATCATTGCTTTTAAGGTTTCTTGGTCTGGGTGCATACGAATCGACTCAGCTAAGTATTGGTATGACTCGCTATCGTTCGCCACTACTTTACCCATAGTTGGTAATAGATTGAACGAGTAAAAATCGTACGCTTTACTTAAAATTTCATGCTCAGGTTTGGAAAACTCTAATACTAATAAACGTCCACCTGGCTTTAATATACGGTACATAGAGCGCAGGGCTTTGTCTTTATCGGTTACATTACGAAGGCCAAAGGCAATCGTGATCACATCAAAGCTGTTATCTGGAAATGGCAGCATTTCGGCATTCATTTGCACGTAGTCGATATTGCCAACTAAACCCAAGTTGTGCAGCTTTTCGCGGCCTACTTTTAACATTGATGAGTTAATGTCGCCTAAAACTACTTGGCCGGTGTCACCGACTAGTTGGCTAAATTTTGCTGTTAGGTCACCAGTGCCGCCTGCTAAATCAAGGACGTGGTGGCCTTTGCGCACACCTGAGCTGGCTATAGTTTGACGTTTCCATAATCGATGTACACCAAAAGACATTAAATCGTTCATTACATCGTACTTTGCTGCAACCGAGTGAAATACGTCTGCAACCATTGAGGCTTTATCGTTTTCGGCTACGGTTTTATAGCCAAAATGCGTGGTCTTTTGCTCTGTTTCGTTCATGGTTAGTCTCTATCGTGGCAATAAAGACTAGTGTACTTGATTGTATACTGCAGGTGCAATTTGAATATGATTTATCAGGTAATTTAGCGTAAAACCTAGTGGCCAGCTGTAAAGCTACTTTGCCCCAGTGAGCGTGCTTTAAATGCCGCTTGCGAGGCTTTTTTAGCTAACTGGTTAAAGTCATCATTTTTAAGCTGCTGCGCTATGCCTAAAGATAAGTTAATGCCAGGCAGCTTAGTGCCGCTTTTTGAGCTAACAAAACGAAGTTTTTCTACGCCATTACGCACTTTTTCAGCAATAACATTGGCGGTTTCGGGGTCTATATCTGGCAGTAATACGGTAAATTGGTCCTTTGCTGTGCGCCCAGGTAAACCACTTTGAAAAACATATTTTTTTACTTGTTTAGCCACTTTGTTCAAAATAACTTCGCCAATTATATCGCCGTAATTATCTACAAAATGATCTAAATTATCTATTTGAATAGCAATTGCGCAAATTGATTTGTCTTGGTTGCTCCATAGTTGGGTTTGCTGCGTTAAATAATGACGTTTATACAGCCCCGTTTGTGAGTCAATAATGTGCTGCTTACGTAATTGCGCCAGCTGTTTTTGGGTTTTTTCGTGTAACTTTTTAGCTTTATGTAGCTCGTGTTTGAAGTGCTTGTGTTGCTCAAGTAACGTGGCTGATTGCGTGTTTAACGTATCGAGTGCTTGGCGGCTTTGCTCTATATTATTCTCATCAAGCGTATGCATGCACTCACTTACTTGGCCGGCAAAGCTTACAATTTGTTTTTCGGTTGATTGCGCATTGCGCGACAGTGAATCAATAACCCCATTTACGTTATTAATCATTGCCACTTGCGTGGTATGCCCTTCGTTTAAAAACTCAAAGTAGAGCTGCTCAATCAAAATACTATCAATTTGGGCTTTATTAGTAATGGCCTCTTCTATGGCGTTATTTAGCTGAGGATTTACTTTACTAATATAGGTATAGGCAACGTGGTAATTTAACGGAGAGGGGGGTAGCGTATGACGTTCTAAAAACAGGCATACATTCGTCATTTTTTCTTGAGCTACAGCCATGGAATCATGGAACATCATTTTAACTACCAACTAAGTACGCATTAAATTACACATTAAAATAACTCTTCAATGAGGCGGCAATGCATCCAAGCTTTATTATTTTTTTACTACAATAATCGTTAAGCAGGCTATTTAAAAGTAAAAACCAGTATTAGTGAACTTAATTTTTTACTTTTGCTGCCTAATAGCTGATTTTATCATCAAAGAGCACGTATTTAGCTTAATTTAGGCGGGTTCAGCTTATTTTACCCGCTCCAATTAAGCGTGTGTTATTGAGATTAATCGCATTTGTCTTGCTATTTACTCAGCCTACGATAGTTTTGTGAAATCTATTGTATGGTTAAGTAAAACTAAAATGAATTATTCCTTACCCCCGCGAATTTGCCGCACACTGCTTGTGCTATCACTTTTTGGCACGCTAAGCGCATGTACATTAACAAGCCCCAACGCAAACACACAATTTGAACAAGTGGCGCAAAGTATTGTTGATTACCGCAAACGTGTTAATCCCTACACTCAGCCTGAAGGGGTTGATGGCTATTTATTACCTAATTTATCGGCTGAATTTTTAAAGCAGCAATATGAGAAAAAAACAGCATTATTAAGTCGTTTAGATGCAATTGATAGCGATGAGCTTTCAAGTGAAAACAGTATTAACCTCAGTATTATTCGTGCGCAAGTACAAAATAGTGTTGATGAATATGTATTTAATGCGCACTACATGCCGCTAACTTCTGAGTATGGGTTCCATTCTAGCTTGTCTTATATGATTAATAGTTCGCAGTACAAGCAACCACAACAGTTAGAAACGTATTTAGCCCGCCTTGAACAAGTGCCGCGCTTTTTTGAGCAAAATATACATTGGATGAAAAAGGGGCTCGAAACGGGGCTTACTCAGCCACAAGCGGTATTAGCTGGGTATGAAGACTCAATAAGCGCATACATAGTAGATGATGTAACACAGTCAGACTTTTACTCCCCGTTTAAAACGAACACAGCAGGGCTAAGTGAAAACGACTTTAAAGCGTTGCAGCAAAAAGCTAAACGCATCATAAAAAATGATGTTATTGCCTCTTACAAAGCGTATTTAACATTTTTTACTACGCAATATCAGCCAGGTGCACGCACTACGATTGGTATTTCGCAAACCCCTAATGGCAAGGCGTTTTATAAAAACCGCGCACAGTATTACACCACCACAAATATGAGCATTGATGAAATACATCAGCTGGGGTTATCTGAAGTGGCGCGTATCCGCAGTGAAATGCAGGCAATAATTAAAGAAGTAGGCTTTGAAGGCACGTTTGCCGATTTTATCCACTTTTTACGTACCGATCCGCAATTTTACGCCACCACTCCAGAGCAGCTATTAAAAGAAGCTGCTTATATAGCTAAAAAAATGGACGCGCAGCTGCCTAAGTTATTTCATACACTGCCACGTATGCCCTATGGCGTTGCACCTGTACCTGCAAATATAGCCCCTAAATATACAACCGGTCGCTATGTTGGCTCGAGCCGAAGCGATCAAGCAGGTTATTATTGGGTAAATACATATGCGCTAGATAAGCGCCCATTGTATGTATTAGAGGCGCTGACCTTACACGAAGCCGTACCGGGGCATCATTTACAAATATCGCTTAATGCAGAGCTTGAAAACTTACCAAGCTACCGACGTGATGCCTACCTTTCGGCTTTTGGTGAAGGATGGGGGCTTTATTCTGAATACTTAGGTATAGAAGCAGGCTTTTACCAAGACCCATACAGCCGATTTGGCCGTTTAACCTATGAAATGTGGCGTGCAGCTCGTTTAGTGGTTGATACAGGTATGCACATGTACGGTTGGAGCCGCGAGCGCGCTATGAACTTTATGAGCGAAAACACAGCGCTTTCATTACACAATGTTAAAACCGAAACCGACCGCTATATTTCGTGGCCGGGGCAAGCTTTGTCGTACAAAATTGGCGAGCTGACTATCAAGCGTTTACGCACAGAGGCCGAGCAAGCGCTTGGGCCACGTTTTGATATTCGTGAGTTTCATCATCAAGTCTTGCGTCATGGTTCTGTGCCGTTATCAGTGCTTGAAGAGCAAGTTCGTTTGTATATAAAAGCTGAGCTTGAAAACACGCAAAGCTAATTATCTAAAGGTATAAACCTTGAACAACGAAAGGTGTTGTGTCATTTTGACGCAACACCTTTTTTATTTTTAAAAACAGCCATCAAGGGGCCTTGGATGAGCGATTTTATTATTTTTAGTATTGATGTATTTGCGAGTATTTTTATTGTTGCATTAGGATTAATTGTACTTACCGTTATTGTTTTTTATTTTCGTGATATTACTCAAACAAAGCATGCAATTAGGCGAAATTACCCGGTTATTGGTCGCTTTAGGTACTTTTTTGAGCGCCAAGGCGAGTTTTTTAGGCAGTACTTTTTTGCCCTCGATAGAGAAGAAATGCCGTTTAACCGAGCAGAGCGTAGTTGGGTGTATCGTGCTGCAAAAGATGTCGATCGTACCGCTGCATTTGGCTCCACGCAAAGCTTAGAGGTAACAGGTACAGTGATGTTTATGAACTGTGCTTTCCCTACCTTAGATGAAGAGGCGCTGGACCCAAGTAATGTAACTTTAGGCCCTTATTGTAAAACGCCGTACACCACTAACTCCTTGTTTAATATATCGGGAATGAGCTTCGGCGCGCTCTCAAAACCGGCTGTTAGAGCGTTATCAAAAGGGGCAAAATTAGCCGGCTGCTGGATGAATACTGGTGAAGGTGGGTTAAGCCCTTATCACTTAGAGGGCGGAGCCGATTTGGTGTTTCAAATTGGTACGTCTAAATATGGTGTGCGCGACGAGCTTGGAAATTTAAGTATTGATAAACTTAAAGAAATTGCGGCGCATAAAAACGTAAAAATGTTTGAGCTTAAATTAAGCCAAGGTGCCAAACCAGGTAAAGGCGGTATGTTACCTGGTAAAAAGGTTAATGCTGAAATTGCTAAAATAAGGGGCATCCCTGAGGGTAAAGATTCAATTAGCCCAAATGGGCACCCAGAGATCAAAAAGCCAAGCGACATATTAGATATGATTGCCACAGTGCGAAACGCCACAGGTAAACCTACCGGCTTTAAAGCCGTTATTGGTGATTACACATGGCTAGAAACACTATTTGCAGAAATAAACCACCGCGGGCTTGAATCAGCACCGGATTTTATCACTATTGATAGTGCCGATGGCGGTACGGGCGCAGCGCCACAACCCTTATTAGACTCGGTAGGTTTACCGCTGCGCGAAAGCTTACCGCTGGTTGTTAATATGCTTGAAAAACATGGCTTAACAGGACGGGTTAAAGTCATTGTATCGGGTAAGTTAATTGTGCCCTCTAAGGTGGCATGGGCGCTTGCTTTGGGTGCTGATTTTGTTGTTTCTGCGCGTGGTCATATGTTTGCGTTAGGCTGTATACAGGCCATGCAATGTAATAAAGACACCTGCCCAACCGGTGTAACTACCCATAACGAGCGGCTACAGCGTGGGTTAAATGTTGCCGATAAAGCCCAGCGAGTTGCCAATTATAATAAATATATTCATTACGGTGCTGGCTTAATTGCCCACTCATGTGGTGTAACGAGTGCGCGGGAATTAAGGCGTAAACACGTGCGTATAGTGCAAGAAAGTGGGCTGTCGGAGCCGCTCGATAAAATTTACGAAAACTACCAATAACGGTATTAGTATAAAAAAGGCGCTTTGGCGCCTTTTTTAATTTAGCTGGCTTATTAATAAACTAAAAAAGGCATCTTTGTTGTCGCAGCTTTTGGCATTTAAAATAAGTTGCTCACCTAAGCTCAGCGTTTGTTTTTGTACTGCAAGGCGCGTATTTTCATCTTCAATGCTGTCAATATCTACCACATGCGCGAGCCCTATGGTGCGCCTAATTAGTTCTGTTCCACAATAACCTATGGCGTCTTGTAATACGGTTTTCATAAAGTACTGTGGGTAGCCGTCGGTATTAAGGGTGCGATCTGTGCTGTGGTTGGCAATTAAAGCTAACCATTGTTGCTCAAATAAATTATAGCTTTCAACAATGCAGCTAAGTAAATGCGTTTGATAGTTTCGTCGTGCTACAAACTCTTCAATATGCCCTGCTTGTGCGCAGTAATTTAATAGTAAATTGCCAATAAAAGAGCCTATATCAAAGCCAACAGGGCCAAAAAAGCCAAACTCGGGGTCAATCACTTTAGTGGTATTGGTATCTACAAAAATACTGCCGCTGTGCATATCGCCGTGCAGCAATGTTTGCGGGTTAGATAAAAAATTAGCTTTTAATTTCGCAACTTCTAACTTAAGTGCCGTGTTATCACGCAAAGCGTGAACATGTGTAGTAAGTTGCTCGTCAAAGTGATTGCGTTCGTGATCTGTATACGGATCGCTAAAAAATAAATCTTCTGTAATTTGGCAAAGCTCAGGGTTAGTAAATTGCTGCACTAGGGCCTTTTTATGCTGGGCGGTTAGGTAAAAATCTGAATTATAAAACCCGGTATGGCTTAAATACGTAGCTACGTGCTCGGCTAACTTAGGAAATTGCTCCGCGTTATTTTGCGCAGTGCGCAATATTTTTAAGTGACCTAAATCTTCTAAAATAGTAAGTGCGTAAGCTTGGTTATAGTGCAGTACTTTAGCGGTGTTTTGTGGGCAAATAGCCCCATGGTTAAGTAACACTTGCGCCTCAATACGGGCTCTATCAAGCGTGAGCGGCCATGATTCACCTACACAACGAGCATAAGGCAGTGCTTGCTTTAAAATAATGCTGTTATGGTGCTCATCGCTAATTCTAAATACTAAATTAAGGTTACCGTCACCAAATTCGTACGCAGTTAAGTGTGCGCCAGCATTAAAAAAATCATACTGTTTAGAGTCAATTAGCGAATTTACATATTCAATTGCGCGCTGCGCATCAAACGCGACATAGTTAGCCATAGTGAGTTCTCAAATAACCTTTTTGGGCATTCTATACCTTTAAATGTTTAGATGTCTACAAGTCTAACTTGAGAGTTATTCAAACTGATGTAAAATACCCTTACGCATTTTATTTAAGCAGCCTCACCATGCAAAACCTAATCGCAAGCAGTTTAAAATATGAAAACGGCACATTAAGTGTGCTTGACCAGTATTTACTTCCTCATCAGCAGGTATGGCACGAATGCCATAGTGTTGAGACGATGAAGGAGCTGATCATCAGTTTAAAAATTCGTGGCGCACCATTAATAGGCTTAGGTGCGAGTTTGCTGGTTGCTCATTTAGCGCAGCAGGGGGGAACTCAAGCGGCGCTTGCAAAAGCAATTGATGAGCTTGAAGCTACAAGGCCAACCGCTGTTAATTTAATGCATTGCATGGCTACATTAAGAGAGGCCCTTAAAAGCGATGACTTTGTAGCAGCAGTGGTGTGCAGCGCAGAGCGCCTTTTTATTGAAGACATTGCCCTATGTGAGCGCATGGCAACGCGCGGAGCTGAGCTTATAAACAGCGGCGACAATATTTTAACCCATTGTAATACCGGCGCATTAGCGACTGCTGGTATTGGTACAGCATTAGGCGTTATTTACAAAGCGCAGCAACAACACGGCAATATACATGTGTGGGTTGATGAAACGCGGCCCTTGTTGCAAGGCGGGCGTTTAACCGCGTTCGAACTTGAGCGCTGGCAAGTACCGTATACGCTTATTTGCGATAATATGGCAGCAAGCTTAATGGCCGCAGGCAAGGTAGATAAAATAGTGGTAGGCGCCGATCGTATTGCTGCTAATGGCGACTTTGCTAATAAAGTGGGAACTTATAATTTAGCTGTATTGGCCCATTTTCATGATATTCCTTTTTATGTTGTCGCGCCTTTAACTACGCTTGATACACAAACAGCTTGCGGTAGCGATATAGCAATAGAGCAGCGAAATAGCGCAGAGGTACGCGGCGTAAGTGGCAGTTTTGGTGAGGCGCTGTGGGCACCCACTAATGCCAATGTGTATAATCCCGCATTTGATGTAACACCTGCAAAACTAATAACAGCTTGGGTGTTAGATACCGGTGTTTACAATAAAAGTGATGTAGAGAGTGGGGCGTTAACAGCGCTTAAGTAGTTTTTAAACAGCGCTTCACTTATCCCTTTGTGGAGCGTATTACTTTTGCTATGCGAGCAACGGAAACTGCTTCGCTATTTCAGACTCGGTGCTTTTTGCAACCCAGCCCTCGGTATTATTAAATAATCGAATGGCGGTAAATTCTGGGTCGCTCCCCATATCAAACCAATGTGGGGTAAGAGTTGGGACTGAAATTAAGTCACCTTGCTGGCATAATACTTGGTAAATTTTGGCATCAATATGTAGGCAAAATAACCCTTGGCCTTTTACAAAAAAACGAACTTCGTCTTCACTATGAGTGTGCTCAAATAAAAACTTTTCTCGCATTTGTGCCGCTGCAGGGTTACCTTTTGCAAGTGAAATAACATCCACCGTTTGGTAGCCATTTTGCGCTTTTAAGCGCGCTATATCATTTTTATACGCTGCAATAATTTGCTCATTTGTGGTGTGCTCATTAATGGGTGCGGTTGCTTGCCATTGTTCAAAACGTACATTTACTTTTGCTAATTGCTGAGTAATTTCGCTTAAATCGCGGGTATTTACCAGCGCATTACTTGGATTGTTGTTAGCATAAATTGTTAATTGGCTCATGCAAATTGCTCCAATTTAACTGTGCTAAAGTCATGTACGTATGGGTGCGCGCTATGTGCTTGGCCATCACGTATTAAGTGCAAGGTTTTAAGCCCTGCGGCTTTAGCTGCATCAAGCTCACCTGCCACATCACTTAAAAACAAGATTTCGTTAGCACTAAAAGGGAGCTGGTTAACGATAGTGTTATAGGCTGCTTGCTCTTGCTTTGCGCCGACTTTGGTATCAAAAAAATCATTAAACAGGGGGCGTATATCGCCATAGTCACTGTATTTAAAGAGTAACTGCTGCGCCCTCACCGAGCCTGATGAATACACATAGAGTGCGGTGCCTTGAGCGTGCTGAGCTTGTAAAAACTCAAACGCATCTGCGTATAGGTGGCCTTTAAAATCACCGTGCTCGTAGCCCGTTTGCCAAATTAGCCCTTGTATTTGCTTTAAAGGGGTAATTTTTTTATCTTCTTCAATCCACTTTAGTAACACGCTAATGACATTTTCTATATCGGCATCTGGCTCATTAATAATGGCTTTAACAGCCGCTATTTGCTCAGCGACATGGGTTTTATTTTCGTTTAAGCGCATAAACGTTGCTAGTTGTTTAGCTGCATACGGAAACAACACCTCTTTTACAAATGAGATACGTGTTATGGTGCCTTCAATATCAGTTAAAATTGCTTTTATCATTATAGCTGTGCCCCAATACCTTCTATTTTTAACCGTTCCAGCTCGCAACTAAATAAAAACTCTAACCCTTCTAAATGGCGAAGTGCTTGCTTGTAATTACGCCCTACTACATAAACGCCATGCCCACGAATTAACACTGCATGTTCAATGGGTGTATGTAAGTGGTGATCGCTAAGCAGCAAACTTAAGCGGTCTATGTCTTGGTCGTTTTCAAAAATGGGAATACTGAGCGTATCTAAATGCGAGGTTACCCCACTGAGTGACTTTTGCATTTCGTAACCGCTTAAATTTAATGCATGGCTTTTAATTACACGCGATAGTACGGTGGCTGCTACTGAGTGAGTATGCAGCACCACGTTTGCGTGCGGAATAAGCTTATACATGCCTAGGTGCAGTTGCGTTTCGGCCGATGGGTTGCCAGCACCTTTAGTGCGATTACCTTGATGATCAAGCTCAATGAATGTGTGTGTACCGAGCTGACCTTTATCAAAGCCGCTAGCGGTAACCACATACCCTGTTGCGGTGCGCGCCGAAAAATTTCCGCCGGTGGCGGGAACCCAGCCTTTTTGACTGATCCATTTTCCGGCTTCAATAAGTTGCGAAATAGCGGTATTGTTGTGCATACATTCCTCACCAATGAGTGTAATACCAATGCGTAATAATACTTAATGCGTTTGAGGCGCTAAACCAAACGCGAGCTGCGTTTTTGCTACCTCAAAATAGCTAAGTTAATTAAGAAAATTGATATAAAGCTATTTAATTTTAGACGGCTATACTTCTGTTTTAAGCAATGATAGCATCGCTTTAAGCGCAAAACCATCATTAAGGGCCTGTCGTGTTTGAAAGTAAATTACCAAATTTAAGTGTTAGTATATTTAGCCAAATGAGTGGCTTGGCAAGTCAGCATTCGGCAATAAATTTATCGCAGGGTTTTCCTGAGTTTGATGCGCCAGAACTACTGAAAAACCAGCTAAATTTTTATGTTCAGCAAGGGGTTAATCAATACTCGCCATCCAGTGGTGTGCCCCGTTTACAGCAACAAATAGCAAATTTAGTTTCGCGTAAATACGCGGCTAACATTGATGCAGCTGAGCAAGTTACGGTAACGTCGGGCGCCACCGAAGCATTATTTGTGGCTATTCAAACTATAGTACGCCCCGATGATGAAGTCATTGTGTTTGACCCCGCTTATGACTCTTACCAGCCTGCCATTGAGCTTGCTGGCGGTAAAACAGTTCATATTGCATTGCATGCCCCCGATTATGCTATTGATTGGCAAACTGTTCGCAGCGCAGTGAGCAAAAACACGCGCGCTATAATTATTAATACGCCACACAATCCAAGCGGAAAAATACTTAAAAACGATGATATAGACGCGCTTAAATCGTTAGTAACCGATCACGATTTATATGTAATAAGTGATGAAGTTTACGAACACATTACCTTTGATGGCGATAAGCACTTAAGCATGCTTTGTGATGAGCAGCTGCGTGAAAAAAGCTTTGTTATATCAAGCTTTGGCAAAACGTTTCACAGTACCGGCTGGAAAATGGGGTACTGTGTTGCGCCTGCACCACTTGCTACTGAATTTAGAAAAATACACCAGTATGTTACTTTTTCAAGTTTTACACCTGCACAACACGCATTAGCCGACATGCTTGAACAACAAGGCGAGCATGTCGATGAGCTGAGTAATTTTTATCAGCAAAAGCGCGACTTACTGGCGCAGCACTTAAGTGACAGCCGTTTTAATATTTTACCAAGCCAAGGTACGTACTTTTTATTGCTCGATTACAGTGAAGTGTCTGATCTTAATGATGTAGATTTTTGCCACTGGTTAGTAGAGCAAGCTGGGGTTGCTGCTATTCCTTTAAGTGTGTTTTATAAGCAACCTTCAAATGATAAAGTGATTCGACTGTGTTTTGCTAAAAACGATGAAACCTTAATAGAGGCCGCGCAAATATTATGTCAACTTTAACGCTTACACTCGTTCAAAGTGCGCTGCATTGGCTTGATAAAGACGCCAATTTAGCCATGTTTGATAAAAAATTAGCAGCGATGAGCGCTCAACCTGATTTAATTTTACTACCCGAAACCTTCGCCACAGGCTTTGCTATTAACCTTGATTGCGCAGAGCCCGAAAATGGCAAAGTGCTGAGCTGGCTAAAAACCCAAGCACATAAACATAAAGCTGTTATTGCAGGTTCGGTTTTGGTTGCTCAAGGCGATAAAAAAGCGAATCGCTTTTATTGGGTGACCCCAAGTGGCGAGGTAAATTATTACGATAAACGTCATTTATTTCGCTTAGGCAGTGAGGGCGATTACGTTGTCGCAGGACAAGCGCGTAAAACGTTTGAAATTAACGGTTTTAAGTTACTGCCGCAAGTATGTTACGACTTGCGCTTTCCGGTTTTTCAGCGCAACAATAATGATTACGATGTAATGATAAACGTTGCAAACTGGCCTGCGGTTCGTCGCCATATTTGGGATACGCTATTAATGGCGCGCGCTATGGAAAACCTATGTTATGTAGTAGCCGTTAACCGTGTTGGCGACGATGGCAATGGTGTTGCGCACAATGGCGGCACGGCCGTGTACGACTTTAAAGGCGATACAATCGCCAAAGCAAAAGACAATTCACAAGAGTTACTTACCGTAACACTTGAGAAAGCACCGCTTGATGATTTTAAAGCCTCGTTTCCTGCTTATTTAGATGCCGACGCGTTTACCTTGGTATAAATCGCTAAGCATTAGCGCCTAGCCAATAAAGTGCTAAAATAGCCGCTGATATGTTTATTGGCGGCTTTATGAATACAACCCTTATTACACCGGTAATTTTAGCGGGCGGCATTGGCACACGGTTATGGCCGCTTTCTCGCCAAGCTATGCCTAAGCAATTTTTACCTCTGCTTGATAACAAACACTCACTATTACAAAGCACGTTAGCGCGTGTGTCGGGCAAGGGGTTTGCAAAGCCAATACTTGTTTGTAACGAACAGCACCGTTTTATTGCTGCTGAGCAAAGTGCACAGGCCCCTCCTCATGCACTTTTGTTAGAGCCCCAGGGTAAAAATACCGCGCCGGCTATTGCGCTGGCAGCACACTACGCTTTACAGCAAGGCATAACTGGGCCAATACTGGTGATGCCTGCCGATCATCATATATCCAACTTTACTGAGCTCACACTTAAATTAAACGATGCAATTGAATTAGCCCAGCAAGGTATGTTGGTCACGTTTTCAATTACACCAACACAGCCCCACACTGGGTTTGGCTACATTAAGCAAGGTAGTAAAATAGTAGGCTCCAATTGCTATAAAGTGGCTGAATTTAAAGAGAAGCCAAGCTTGGCTACCGCTGAGCATTATTTAACTCAAGGCGGTTATAGCTGGAATAGCGGGATGTTTTTATTTACACCGCAAGCCTATTTAAATGAGCTAGAACGCTTTGCACCAAAAATTGCACACAGTGTAAGCGCGGCGGCTACTTTCTCTGACGATTTAGGGTTTACAAGGCCGGTAAGTGAGCCACTTAAAAACTGCCCAAGTGACTCTATCGATTACGCCATTTTAGAGCGCAGTAATAATGTAGCAGTGCTGCCTGTTGCTCTTAATTGGAGTGATGTAGGCAGCTTTAGTGCCTTGGCTAGCCTTATTAAAAAAGATGCACATGGCAATAATGAAAACGATAGCCATAGCGCGCAAAATAGTACTAATAATTTTGTTTTAAGCGAAAACGATCACAGCGTTGCTACCCTTGGAGTTAGCGACTTAGCTATTATTCATACCCACGATGCCACCCTCGTTGCCAATAAAAACAAGCTCGATGGTCTGCCTTTATTGCTCAAGCAATTAGCGGTTAGCCAAAGTGATAAACTCAATCACCATCAGGTTGTGTATCGGCCATGGGGCAATTACCGCACTTTGGTTGAAGGTGATGGTTTTAAAGTTAAAAAAATAACCGTAAACAGCGGCGCTAAACTTTCAACGCAGCGCCATCAGCATCGTGCAGAGCATTGGGTGGTGGTATCGGGGATTGCCGATGTACGTATTGATAAGCAAGCATTAACACTTAGCCACGACCAATCGTGCTACATTGCAGCAAAACAAATACACAGCTTAGCGAACAATCAAAAAGAGCCGCTAATTGTCATTGAAGTACAAACTGGCGCCGTACTAGATGAAAGTGACATAGAGCGTTTTGATGATAAGTATGGAAGAGAGTAAACAGCTTAATCTGTAATAGAAAAGCCCATTAACTTAACTGCCCGCGCACGTACTTTAAGTATTGTTCTAGGCTGCGCTGCCATAGCTCTAACGCCTCATCTAGCAGGTTATTATGGGGTTTGTTATCAAGCAGGCGGCGCTCTATTTTTTTAAGCTCAATACCGTAACGGTTAAAGCCTAATTGCAGCGCGGTGCTTGCTTGGCGGTGCAATAATTTAATGCACTGCTCTGGTTGCTGGTCAATAAGTTCTTGGCATCGGGTTAGTTTAGTCCGTGCTGAGAGTACAAATTCATTGTAAATCGACGACACTTCATCCTCACTAAATGAGCTGGTTAGCGTTTCTGCTGCGGTTTCGTCGTATAAGGTGTCTACTAGCTCTACAGCTATATTTGCAGTTTGATTGGACTGTGAATCACTCAGTGCTTGGCGAAGCTTTTGCTGCTTAATTGGTTTGCCTACTATGTCTTTTATTCCCAGAGCTAAGTATTCTTTTACCTCGTCGGGGCTTAAGCTTGCTGTAAAGGCCAGTACGGGCGTGCGCTGGTTTTTATGCTCCAACCGCTGCAAACGTTTTAATACTTCTTGGCCGGTAAAGTCTGGCAGGTTCATATCCAGTAAAATAACGTCAAAGTGATGCGTTTGCAGCAGTTCAATAGCGCTTTTTCCATCTTTGGCGAGCTTTATTTTATGCTCATCTTCGGCCATAAATTCAATGGCAATTTTTTGATTTAAGTCTAAATCTTCGACTAGCAGTACTTCAAGGCCGGTTAAGTAGTCTTTGTTTTGATGGCGCTGCTCTACCAAACTAAGCTCCCCTAGCGTAAAGGTGGTGGTAAAGCTAAATACGCTACCAGTGCCTAATTGACTGGTTATTTCTAAGCGGCTGCCTAGCTTTTCTAGTAAGCGGCTGGTGATGGCAAGCCCAAGGCCGGTGCCGCCTTTTTCTTTGCCGGCGCTACTTTGTACGTAGGGTTCGGTTAAGTAGGCTATTTCGTCTTTTTCGATACCAGGGCCTGAGTCTTTAACGCTAATTTTTATGGTGTGCTCAAGCTGCCTATCGCTTATTAAATCAACCTGAATTTTTACTATACCGTGGTCGGTAAACTTAATGGCGTTACCAACAAGGTTAATAATAATTTGCCTTAACTTTTGCTGATCGCAGTAGTAACAGGCTTGTTCAGGGATATTACATACCAGTTCAAACTTAAGCTGCTTTTGCTCCGCTAATGGGCTGAGCAATAAACACAAATTGTTTAACCAGGTTTTAAATTCAATGTCTTCTTCGTAAAGTGCTTCATCACTTTGATCTAGGCTTGCGTAGTCGAGCACTTTATCAACCAGTAAATTTAACGACTCGGCTGAATTAATGATGGCCTCACAATAGGCTTTATTGCGGGTCTCGGTGCTTTGGTTCATAACCAATTGGGCGCTGCCTAATATGCCATTAAGGGGGGTGCGAATTTCATGGCTAATAGTTGATAAAAACAGGCCTCTAATTTCTAAATCTTTTTGGGCTTTGTCGGCCAGCTTGTTAAGATTTTTTTCTCTGCGTTCATTACACAAAAGCGCCATACCGGCGGCATAAAACATAGGTGCAATAACGCCATTTAAAAACAGTAAGCTGCTAAACCATGGGCTTTGCAATAGCAGGGGTTGTTCAATATTAACCATAAATAGTGAGCGGCTAATAAAGCTCAGGCCAACTAAAGTTAATATTAAAATATAAACAATGGTGCCATTAGGGTAAGGCTTTCGGGCATATTTAATAAATAAAAACAGCAAAAAAGCGGCTTCTGCAATGTGCTGTACATCCGAGACGTAAATTCGCTCGCGTAAAGAAGGGTCAATAAAAGAATAATATCCCAGCATTACTGCGCTAAACGCGGTAAAGGAGCACAGTAGCTTAAAGCCAATACCCCGATAATCTAAAAATTGGCATATAGCCAAGCTGTGCACAATTGATGCGCCAAACATCATACTGCTGGCAATACTAATCACAATAAGGTTGTGCGTTTTGCCAATAAGCGTAAAGCCAATTACTGCGCCTAGTAATAAAACCGGGTAAAAAATATAAAGCAGAGTACCTGGGGTACTTTTGTTGGTACGCCATGTTAAAAAGTTAAGAAGGGTCATTACAATAATAACGGCAATGCTGGCAAAAAAGAGGGTAAATGAGTCGAGCATAGAGGTTCCAGCAATGGGTACTTTAAATAGAGTAATAAAAAGCGATTAATTTAACAAGCATGCAGCATAAACAAAAACAGGCACCATAAGTGCCTGTTTTTAAATTACGAAATTGATTAACGAATTTCGTCTGGAATGTTTTGTTGAGCCCAAGATAGTAGCTCAATACGGTTACGACATTTAGTTTTTCTAAATGCGCTGTATAAATGTGTTTTAACTGTGTGCGGGCTGATGCTTAAATCTTCAGCAATTTCTTTGTTTTTAGAACCCTTACTCATTAACGAGATTATTGCTTTTTCTCGTTTAGTGAGTTTAATTGGCTCTATATCGCCTTCGGTCAGCTTGTGTAGTGCGTCTTTATTAAACTGCAGCATGCGGTTTAATGCATTACACATAATGTCACGTCTGTACCAAAGCTGATCTTCTAAAAGTAAGCGAATACCTTTCATTAATACATCAGCGTTATCTGTCGTATAAAACACGCCACGAATACCGCTCAACAGCGCGCGGTTAGCGAGCTCTGGGTTTTCGTCTAGGTTAAATAATACGATATCGCACTTGGTGCGCAGGTTAACTAGCTGTTCTTTTAGTTTACCCCATGCATCGTTACTTGATGTTTCAATGAACAGTAATCGAGTCCCTTCTGGTACATCTAAAATATTTGTACCCGTGGTTACGTCAAGGCCTTGCGTTTTTAACAAAGGTTCTAAAACGTTAATGCCAATGGTGTTAATTGGCTCTTGATCTAATAACAAAAAGGCTGAACTGCTCATGTTTTTATACTCTTTTTATAAAGCTGACTAGTTAAGTTTATCACGACTTCCACACCTTTTGTATTAGAAAGTCGGGTTTCGCCTTGTGAACAAGTACGATTTTACGATTATTTAAACATAAAATGTTGCAAATAAGTAATTATTTTTCACTTTACATACATGATAAACCATAACATTTGTAACTAGCTAAATACTAATAATTCCAGTGAATTTTTATTATTAAATTTTTAATTTTTTAGCTTCTTGATACGGAGGCCAGCCCATTTCTTTGCCTGCAAGCATATGTAAATGTATGTGATACACGGTTTGCCCGCCGTGTTTATTGCAGTTCATTACTACTCTGTAGCCATCGTCACTAAAGTTAAATTGCTTGGCTAATTTAGCAGCAACCTCGTATAAATTTCCAACTAAATGTGAGTTTTCGCTGTTAATATCATTGATAGTGGCAATTGCCTTTTTTGGAATAATTAACACATGAAAAGGGGCTTGCGGGTTTATATCTTTAAATGCAAGGGTGGTGTCGTCTTCGTAAATAATGTCGGCAGGTATTTCGCGGTTAATAATTTTTGTAAATATTGTTTCTGTGCTCATAATCGTTTCAGTGTAAGGGTTGAATTTAAAGTCACTAATGACAAATTTTGTTTGCAGTGTCAAACTCAAAACAAATAAAGGAGTTTTTATGCGTAAACCAATGTTAATAACTGCAGCTGCGGCACTATTGATGAGTATGTCAGTAAGTGCCGGAAATATTCACTTTCCTGAAGAGTTAGTGCCTTTACAAGTCGGCGAAAGAGTGATTGAAAGCTCTCTATTTAGCCGCGTTGACGACATTGAACTTGCCCCAGGGTCTTATCGATTAAAATTAAAATACACCGATTTATACGAGCTAGGCTTTGACGACCATGAGGTAATAGAGTCTGAACCGTTTTGGGTAGATATTACTATTGACGATAACAAAGACTACGACATGGTGTTTAATCGTGCCGATAACGCGGTATCAGCGAAAATATTTGCTGAGGCACCACAGGTAAGTTTAAAAGCAAAGGGCGCATCTGTGGCACAGCCGCTTAGTGTTATTTCAAATACACAGCTTGCAAGTCAAAAGCCTGCTTTACAAAATACGGTGCCAGCGGGTCCAACGCGTCCAAGCCAACCTATTAAGCCTATTGCGCCTATTAATGGCAAAGGCATGCCAAGTGCACCGCAAATGCTAGAATTTTGGTGGCAGCAAGCAACTATTGCTGAGCGAAAGGCCTTTTTAGAAAAGGTAACGAACCAAGGCGCTGAATAATAAACTTATCTCAAGCTACTAATGTTAAGCGCTAACTGCGCTGAACTTAGTTACAGTTTTTAGCTTAAGAAAATTACAGTATTAAAAAAGGCCGATAAATCGGCCTTTTTTAATGGTTTTGCTGTTTTACCCTAAAGGTCTAAACGCCTTTTGGGGTGGCACAGGTTGCTTATTTATCAAATAAAGCGTCAATGGTGCCTTGTGCAAGCGGGTGGTAGCCTGGGCGTGCTTTGATGTATACATCATGTGCCCACTCACGCTTACCATTTTTAATAAGTGCTTTGTATAACGGCACAATTAATTTACGGCGGCCAATACCTGATAAGTGCTTATCAAGCGCTGGGTAAATAGGTTGGTAACCATTACCTACCGCTAGCATAAACCATGCAAACGCGCGCTCTGCATTGGTTGATTGCGTTAAGTTAAATTGCTTATCAAGCTCGCTCATTTTATCTAAGCTTAAATCACGTGGTAGGTTATTTAAAAAGTGTAACCATTCGTGCACTGTCCATTGAGCCGTAGGTAATTGTGCTGCGCTTGTTTCACCTTTTAACCATGCTGCGCTTGCTGTATCTACTTTATCAAACGCATCCGATGTTGGGTTAGGTGCATCGCTTGGTAAACCTGGCTCAAAAATCCACTCATTCACTTTATCCATGCTTACAACGCCTGGATATTTTTCAATTAAGTTAGCTTTTAAATAAGTAACAAATTGCGCAGTAGTCAGCGATTTAAATGCAAACTCATTAAAGTAGGTCTTAACAAAGTCATCAAACTTATCACGGCCGTATTTTTCTTCTAGGTAGATTAAAAATAGCTGCCCTTTAGTGTATGGCACTGAGCTAAATGCATCATCTGGATCGCGGCCATTAAGTTTTAAATTAAGGCGAGTATCGGGTGCATCAATGGTTTTAAGCTGAGCACGTAAGCCTGCTGCATCTAAAGCTTGCTCCATTACGGCGCGGTCGCGGCCAAACACTTCTTCCATGATGCGGTTTTCAACGTACGAGGTAAAACCTTCGTTTAACCATAAATCTTCCCACGTAGCGTTGGTAACTAAGTTACCAGACCAAGAGTGTGCAAGCTCATGGGCAATAAGGTTTACTAAGCTTTTATCGCCAGCAACTACGGTAGGGGTAATAAACGAAAGACGCGGGTTTTCCATACCACCAAACGGAAAGCTAGGCGGTAACATTAATAAATCGTAACGGCCCCATGCATACTCACCATACATTTCGTTGGTTTTGTCGATCATGGCTTGGGTGTCGTTAAACTCGGCAACCGAAGCGTCTAAAATTTCAGGCTCGGCAAATATACCAGTTTGTTTTGACATGGCTTTAAATTCTAAATTACCTGCACCAATCGCAATTAAGTACGGCGAAATAGCTTGTGGCATTTCAAAGTGGTAGTCGCCATCTTTGTATAGTGCATCTTTGTTATCAGCGCTCATTACGGCACGTATATCTTTTGGTGTATGAATACGGGCAGAGTAAGTAACGCGCATGGCAGGGGTATCTTGTACTGGTAACCAGCTACGAGCGTGAATAGCCTGCGATTGGCTGTACATAAACGGGTGCGTTTTGCTAGCTGTTTGCTCTGGTGTTAACCATTGCAGGCCAGATGCTTCTGGGCGGCTGTTGTAGTAAATACGTACTTTTGGCGCTTGGCTTTTTAAAGTAATTGTTAGTTTTGAGCCTTTAACATCATCGCGATCTGCCAGTGTAAATTTAGCTTTGTGCCAATCGCCCGAGGTGTCTTGGTACATTACTTTATCAATGTCTAAGTCGCGGGTATCAAGTACCAGCTTTTTACTTGTGTCATTGTTCCACTTTAGCGTGTGCTCAACAAAACCTTCTAATTGCTTGTCGGCAAAATCGACATCTAAATCAAGGTTTAAGTGTGTTGTTACCACATCATCTAGGTTGGCGTATGAGTTTTGATCAATCGCGTTTGCCATTGCTTGCGAGCACATACCGGCCATAGCGAGGCTTAAAAAAAGAGGTTTAATTTTCATAAAATACCCTGAACACTAATAATAAGTGCAGGTTTTATATCATGATTGATACAGCGGGTTGAGTGATTTTTACATTCTTTGCGACAATAAGGTAAACTACTGCGATTAGTTACCAGTACACTCAGAGACCTTTGTGGCGCACTCATTAAAACCTTTACATACCTTTGCACTAAACAATCAATGCCAGCATTTTGTTGAAATAACCTCGGTTGAGCAACTTAAAGCACACCGTTTTAGTGCTCCGTTTTGTTTATTAGGGGAAGGTAGCAACACAATATTTTTAGAAAACTACGCAGGCACCGTAATTAAAATGGCCACTAAGGGCATTACTATTACCGAGCGTGAAAATGATGTACTAGTGAGTGCAGCTGCGGGCGAGAACTGGCATAAGCTAGTAAGCTATTTACTTGATAAAAATATTGCAGGGCTTGAAAACCTAGCCCTTATTCCGGGCACCGTTGGGGCGTCGCCGGTACAAAACATTGGTGCTTATGGTGTTGAGCTTGCTCAATTTGTAGAGTCGGTTGAATACATTGATATAGCCACAAAAACCAAGGTGACTTTAACTAACGCACAGTGTGAGTTTGCTTATCGTGACTCTATTTTTAAACATGCTTTAAAAAACAAAGCGGTGATCACTCAAGTTAATTTAGCGCTCCCTAAGAAGTGGCAGCCAGTTTTAAGTTATGGCCCACTCAAAGTATTGCAAAATCCCACCCCTAAAATGGTATTTGAGCAGGTTATTGAAATTCGTAACGCTAAGCTGCCAAACCCATACACTTTAGCCAATGCGGGTAGCTTTTTTAAAAATCCGATTATTAGCAATGCGCGTTTAGAAGCGCTGCTTGTGCGGTTTAATGATTTACCGCATTACCCCTATGGGGAAAGCCATCACAAAGTGGCGGCAGGTTGGCTAATTGACCAAGCGGGCTTGAAGGGCTTTACAGTAGCAGGGATTGAGGTGCATCAGCAACAGGCGCTGGTATTAGTTAATCATGGTGATAGTAAAGGAAGCGATTTAATCACTATGATCACGCATATACAAAATACGGTGTTTGCACGTTACGGCATAATGCTAGAGCACGAAGTAAGGCTTATAAACACAAATAGTGAATGCCATATTATTACGGAGCACGCGTAATGAAAGCACCAGATGGAAATAAACTAGCTATATTAAATGCACTTAACCAAGGTGGCTTTGTATCGGGCCAAGTCCTTGGCGAGCAGCTGGGTATAAGCCGTGCTGCAGTGAGTAAACATATTCAAACACTGCAAGGCATGGGGCTCGATATATTTAAAGTGACGGGTAAAGGTTACAGTTTAAACAATGCGGTGGGATTGCTAAACCAAGCCGATATAACCAAACATTACCACGCATTAGGTGCCAATACAGCCCAAGTAGAAGTACACCCTATTATAGATTCAACCAACAGCGAGCTAATGCGCCGTATTCAAAATAAAGTCGCGCTTGAGTCTGGCACTGTTGTGGTTGCCGAAATGCAGCAAGCCGGGCGCGGAAGGCGAGGGCGGGTATGGCAATCTCCGTTTGGCGCCAATTTATATTACAGTTATTTTTGGCGCTTAGATGATGGCCTGCAAGCTGCTATGGGCGTATCAATTGCAGTAGGGCTTGCGGTATACGATGCTATAAAAGCACTTTACGATATAGACATTGAACTTAAATGGCCAAACGACATATATATAAATAAGCAAAAACTAGCCGGAGTATTAGTTGAGCTAGATGGGCAACCGCAAGGCCCTTGTCAGCTAGTCATTGGTATTGGCATTAATCTACAAATGCCGCAAAACACCAGCGAACAGATTGACCAAGCATGGACTGATTTAAGCCAACACACCACCGCGCTTGATAAAAACCAGTTAGTTGCTTCGCTTACCTTTTATTTAGAGCAGCGTTTGGCAGATTACCAGCAAGACGGGCTAAACAGCATGTACGCACAGTGGAACGCCCTAAACGCCTTTGCAGGAGAATGCGTAGAGCTAAATACGGGGCACAGAAGCTGGCGGGGTATTTGTGAGGGTATTGATCAGCACGGCGGAATACGTATTCGCCAAGACGGCGAAGTTAAAAGTTACTATGGCGGCGAAATCTCGTTAAGAAAGGCCGAATTATGAAACTGCTAATAGATGTAGGTAATACGTCATTAAAAGCGGCCTTATGGCGCGAGCAACAAGCAAAGCCCGTTTCTATGAGCGACGTGCCGTGGCGAGCAATAACTGAGGTTGTGTATGCTTGTGTAGGTAACAGTGAATTATTAAATGACGCGCTCACATTAGCCGCCAAAAAAAGCATTCCGTGTTTTGAGGCGCATGTTAGTAAAAATCTCAGTGGCTTAAGCTGCGCATATGAACAGGTTAGCAATTTAGGTATTGATCGCTGGCTTGCGCTGGTGGCAGGTTTTACACTTTACCCTAACACACCATGCATTATTGTTGATGCTGGCACTGCAACCACTATTGATGTATTGAGCGGCGAAGGCGAGCACTTAGGGGGCTGGATATTGCCCGGCCTTGATTTAATGACTCGCTCATTAACACAAAATACTCAGCGCGTGTTTGATGATGCCAATACCCCCTTTTTAAACGAGCTAGGTAAAAATACACCCAACGGATTAAAAAATGGCGCGCTGGTGGCAACATTAGGCGCTATTGAACAGGCCAAATACCAACTTAAACACGTAACAGGCGAACAAAAACCACAAATTTTGTGCGCCGGTGGTTACGGTTTGCTGTTACAGCAACAAATAAGTGGCAGTATTTTTGATTCTTTATTGGTTATGAAAGGATTAAATTATTGGCATGAGCTAAGTAAAAACGACGAAAAACAGCAAAATTAAGCACTTTTGCATGAATTGTGAGCATTTAAGCTAAAAAATTACATTTTTTTTAATTTTATAGTTGCATCATAATAAACCTTACTCTAATATCTCGCCCCGTACTAAAGCAGTGCCGACTTAGCTCAGCTGGTAGAGCAACTGACTTGTAATCAGTAGGTCAACCGTTCGACTCGGTTAGTCGGCACCACTTTCCTTTTACCGAAAGTGAATTAGTAAAGAATTATCGTGGAGGGGTTCCCGAGCGGCCAAAGGGATCAGACTGTAAATCTGACGGCTCAGCCTTCGCTGGTTCGAATCCAGCTCCCTCCACCACTTTATTCTTGACGGTTAGAGGTAGTTTAAGAACAGGTTCCTAAAGCGGGCATCGTATAATGGCTATTACCTCAGCCTTCCAAGCTGATGATGCGGGTTCGATTCCCGCTGCCCGCTCCAATTATGGTGTTGCTGATATAGCTCAGTTGGTAGAGCGCACCCTTGGTAAGGGTGAGGTCGGCAGTTCAAATCTGCCTATCAGCACCAGTCATATGAATCTCCTTGAATACTTCCTTTATCTGTCAGAAAAAACTATTTGAAATTTGAAAAAATTAAATTAATCTACCTCTGGTGGATTATTTTCATATGTAATCTAGATACACAAAACTGATAGGTTCCGTCATGGCAAAAGAAAAGTTTGAACGCGTAAAACCGCACGTAAACGTTGGTACAATCGGCCACGTTGACCACGGTAAAACTACACTAACTGCAGCAATCACTAACGTACTTGCAAAAGTATACGGC